>Ga0315274_10000571_pt1 | contig 57157 bp, 47 predicted proteins | sample YL17G02_20_MG_FD_203700 | JGI IMG/M metagenome (GOLD analysis project Ga0315274, IMG submission 203700) | Sediment microbial communities from Yellowstone Lake, YNP, Wyoming, USA - YL17G02_20 | ecosystem: Environmental > Aquatic > Freshwater > Lake > Sediment | place: USA: Wyoming | collected...
TGATGAAAACACTGGCCAACGAGGGTACAACCATGTTGGTCGTTACCCACGAAATTGAATTTGCCCGCGATGTCGCTGACCGGGTCATCGTCATGGACGAAGGCGAACTTATCGAGCAGGCAACACCATCACAGTTATTTAGCAACCCTAAACACGCTCAGACGCAATCCTTGCTCGATCGGTATCGCTCGGGAAAATCAGCAAAACAAAAGAAGTGAGCCAACCTCAATTGCCGGGCGCTGACTCTTTCAAAAAAGACAAATGCCCATCACCTTACAAGCAGCAATTCTCAATATAGAAAAAGTAGCAGAGGAAACCCTATGCAAGGTGGGGCAGGTGTCCTAATCTGGCAATCAAAGCAATTCTCAGTATAGTATTACTCTTCAGAAACTACACCAACCGCGAAGATTTTTGGGGATATTTACCGCGAAGCAAGCTAAGGCCGCGAAGATTTAATGGCTTTTCTTAGCGTTCTTTGCGGGCTTCGCGGTGAGATTTTTTGGTTGCGGCTGGAGGCCGCGCTATGAATAAGACTGTGGATATCCAATTTCAAAAAACGGCCAGAAATTCACATCGAGTGGTACAATGTAGCCAAATACGGGCCGCTCTTGTCGTTCAGGTGGGAAAAGTCCGTCAAAAAATTCTCATAATGAGAATTGCTGTTTGTCAATAACGTTGCCGATTTGTCGATGTAAATCTAGATTATAATAACGACAAGAAGGGCCATATTTGCACCACTCCGCATGGGACCAGCACGGGGATTGGAGCATTTGGTGGATCGATATCTCAAAATTCTATTATCCGAGTGAGGTTTATGATGATTCGTGATGCTGAAGTTCACGAGTTCCTTCTACGACACCTGCAGGCGATCCAAGATAACGATGTGCAGACTTACCGAGCGACCTCGGCTGAAGATCTGACTGTCTATGAGTGGTGGGTCACACCGCACCGGATTGACGGACTGCCCTTCCATGAGTTTATGATAAACGCTGATGCCCAGCGTAGCACGGTCTTCGGCTCGGAGGGGCAGAAGGAAAAACAAAGTCTCCCCACGCGCTTCGACCTTTCAAACCTGCACATCCAGCGTTATGGCGATTTTGCCATTGCCAGTTACACCCTTCTTATCAGTACATCCCTGCCAGATGGTGAACAGGTGGTGGCACACAACGAGAGTCGGGTGATGGTCAAAATCGACAGCGAGTGGAAGGTAGTGCATGTTCACAAGTCACCGGCCTGGCATGCGCCGCACGTTGCAAATTAAGTGACAGTAGTGAACTATGAACTACCAGGCGGCTAGCTGCGCTTATAAGCCTGGTTAGAATAGCTTGATTTGAACAGTTACCTCTGGCTTGCCAGCCCACCGGCGGTCTCACCGCCATCAGCGATGATAGCCTGTCCGGTTATGTAACTGGCGTCATCGGAAGCCAAGAAGGCAAACACCGCAGCCATTTCTTCAGGTCTGGCCATTCTCCCGAGGGGGATTTTGCTTGCACAGTCTCGCATCATCTCGGGGGTGTACTCAGCTTCCTGCATGGGAGTCAGGACGTAGCCCGGGCAGACCGCGATCACCCGCACGCGGGGGGCCAGCTCCAATGCCATCGAGCGCGACAACTCGATCACCCCGGCTTTTGAGGCGTTATAATCGGCGTAGTAGTGGTAGCCCATGAATCCGCTGGTGGAACCCATGTTTATGATCACCCCCCCATGCTCGGAGGCCAACATGCGCCGGGCGGCCTGCTGGGCAACATAAAACAACCCGGTTAGGTTCACATTGAGGATATTCTGCCATTCCTCAGGTGTGATGTTCATGAAAGAATGGCGGATGCTGATCCCGGCATTGTTGATCAGCACATCCAGTCCTTGCCACATTTGGTCCAACTGTTCGAAAACGCGGTTTACATCTTCCAGAATCGCGACGTCCGCTAATATGGTTTTTTCCAACTGTGGAAGCTCTTCCTTAATTTTTTCCAAAGCAGCAGAATCGCGATCTAAAACCGTTACCCGTGAGCCTTCCTCCAAGAAGCGCTTCGCAGTAGCCGCGCCTATCCCGCGGGCTCCACCAGTTATAAGCACTCGTTTACCCAATAAATTACGCATAGAAGCCTCCTCTTTTATTTATTTACCGAGTTGTCTAACTGAGAATTATAAGCTATGTTATAAGTTGAGGATTCAACTCACAAGTGCAACTTTAGGGTCGTCAAGAGAGGTAAGCTGGTGTAGGATAAGTGCTTCTCAGACACCCAAGTCAAAGGAGCACTATGAGCATCTACACACACTTACCACGGAACAAAGATACCAGATTTATGCGTTGTTGAAAATGGAGCATACGGATACAGAGATAGCAGAGGCGATTGGTGTACATCCGTCAAGCATTGGTCGAGAGATCAAGCGAAACCATGGACGACGTGGATATCGACCAAAACAAGCCCACTATAAAGCGATGAGCAGGCGCAGGAAAGCCAGAGAACGAATCAGTCCTGAGGTATGGGCATTGCTTGAATATCTGGTTAGACGAGAAGTGAAACGTACCCTGTGGGTTGGAGCCCGGAACAGATCTCGTGCCGATTGAAAGTTGAAGGAGGCATTCGGGTGAGCCACGAATGGATCTACCAGTATATTTGGGCTGACAAACGTACAAGCGAAAGCGTACCCTGTGGGGGCGGAGACTTGTATTGGCATCTTCGCTGCCAGCAGCCTGCACCGAGGAAGCTGAGATACTCACGGGTAGAACTGTTTTTCGCCAACAACCCCTCTATATGCCGGACCAGTTCGCTCTCGGAAAGGAGCGGATCGGGTAGATCCAGCTTGCGTTTCAGGCGAAGTTTTTCCGGGATATCTGCATAGAACTCTTCCACAGTTTCTGCACCAACCGCATGAAGCATTTCTTCTTTTATGGAAGGGACAGAATTAGGAATATAAGGGTAAACCATAGTCTTCTTATTACTCATGATTCATTCCTTTAGATGATGGGTGATACAGACATGAAATAGAATCGATGCAACAACACACCTAATATAATCCTGTTCCCGGCGGAGGATAAAATCGCAACCTCCAGACACCGAGAGTTTTTTCGCTCACATCAGAAAATGGGGTCACGATCAGAATCCATGTGTGTCCCGGGCTCAGCGGGAGGGGGTTATCATTTTCATCCAGCAAGGCAATCGGACGACGGAAGCCGGTCTTCTTTTCGTATTCACCAGCACGAGTACTCCATTTGAGCTTTAACACCTGCCCATCGCGAAATAAAAGCCCGTCTCCCCGCTCACCCTGCTGCAGATAAATATCAATGATGGTTGGCTCGATCACTTCATGCTCAGCGAACAATATAATGACATTTTCAAAGAAAAGCTGGCGACCGGTCAACTGGTCGGTATCCACATGGAATACGGTGTCTTTGTTAGTATTGTCCACGTAACGGAGCCAGCCTTGATAGAGCGGGTCATAAACCCACCGTGATTGATTAAGCTGCGAGAAAAATACATCAATCTGTGTGACCGGCTGACCGCCAGAGGGTACCTGATCTGAAAATACGTTATTTGCATAATCAAAGTCGGAACCCCGCCTGGCTCCATTTTCTTCGGAGATCTTGATCATACGGGATATATCCAACATACTACCTACACCACCGTCTCCCTCTTCGAAAACCAAGGCACAAGGAGGTACTTTATCGCGGATCTCATATGTGGAACCCGCAAATATCAAACAGCTATCCTGAAAAAAGTCATGGATATGAATATTGACCAGACGGGCTGAACGCACAGGACCTACCTGACCAGCGGCAGGCTCCTCATTGGCAACCGGAGTCGCTGTATCAGACAGGAGGAGGCCGGCATCCTGCAGACGGTTATCATCCGTTATGGTCACCAGGTCAGTTACGCCGCTGACTGGATTTGCATCGCTATCCAGGTTCTCGTTACCGATATTCTGAAGGGTGAAGCTCATCCCCTCAGGTTTGACAAATTCAATCCTGTACGCAGCATTCATTACCACATTAAACCCATAGTAACCATTGGAATCTGTCGCAGTACTCTGAACAAGGTGATCATCGGGGTCGTACAGATTGATACATACACCCCCTACGCCCGGCTCATAGGACTGCTGGATGCCATCAGTGTTCTTATCCAACCAGACCCGGTTACCCAGGATCAAACCGGTTTGGACAAACGGTTCGGTGCGTATATCGCAACCACCAGTTTCAGGATCCTCCTGGAAAGGGAACTGACCATAGAATGCTGCCAAAAAGCGAGAGGAACCTTCTGCAATCATATATTCGAACACCCATGGTGAAAATGAAAGCCCAGCTTGAGGACGAGCCTCAGGAGGGAAATGGGGGATCGAGATCAGCAGGGCGGGTTGTTTTAACAGGGAAGGATCCGCGACTGCCAGGCCGGTCAAGGGATTGACATCCGGAGGGAAATCTTCCTGGTTTGGACCGAAGACAACCGGGGCAGCAGTCGGCTGCGGTGTGGTAGTGGCGGTCGCAGTTGGAACCGGTAACACATCGTTCACACTGGTTGTAGATACGGGAGGTAAGGATGTGACCAAGATCCAGGGTGTCGGAGTGGTATCGGTCAGAGTCGAGGTTACAGGATCACACGAGTTAAGCAGGAACGCTATAAGAAGGACTATCGCGATCGGAATGGATCCAGATTTTCCAAATATCACAGGTATGTTCATTCCTCTCGAATTAAGGATAAATACGGGACGATTATACCGTCTGGAAGGAGGAACAGTGGGGAGGCTTACAAATCCGTTAATGATATTTGCAATAACCGATGAAGTATCAGCGGCAAAGGATCTTTTTTCAATCGAGTCAGAGTACAGTGGATTTCTCTGATCAGTTTGTTAATATTTGTTTCTTTGGATGCGGCTTTGAAGACCAGGATCATAAAGTTGATTTAGATACATATTTCCCATATACTATTCCCAATCATCTGGAACATTGCGACGAGTCCGTTTAATTTCTCCTTGCCGCTTTTTCTCACTTATCCGTGCAGCCCTGGCGGTGAGGCTCGGGCGGGTTGCTTTACGGACTTTCGGCTTCACAAGTGCTTTTCGGATTAAAACTATCAACCTTTGGATGGCATCCAGCCGGTTCTGGTCCTGGGTGCGATAACGCCGGGCTTGGATGATCAAAACGCCGTCAGCAGTCATCCGCCTGCCAGCCAGCCTGGTCAATCGCTCTTTGACATCCGTCTGTAGCGAGGGGGAGCTGCGCACATCAAAGCGAAGCTGAACCGAGGTCGCAACCTTGTTCACATTCTGGCCGCCCGGGCCGGAAGCGCGGATGAATTCAAACTGGATCTCGTCCTCACCAATGGAAAGGGATGGTGTGATCTCTATCATGCGATAAGTATATCAAAGGGAAGAATTCGGTATTTTCCAAGGTGGAGAAATGTCTATTTGTATGGCTTATTACACTCGTGCTCACCTTCACCATGGACGCTTTACACTGGGTATGCTTCGCGACAGCTTGCGATTCGAGGCGCGTTTTACCAGAAATAGCGCGATAATTAAGAAGGAGTTTCGCCTGTCCTGCCGCTGCCACTCTCGCAACGGAGTTGTTTTTTCTTAAAAAGAGAAGAGACTATTATTTTGGATCTTGACAAGCGGTTTGAAAATATTGTACAGTAGTGCCAGTGATGTTGACCATCATTTCGTCCGTCTAACATCCTATTTTGTAGGCATTTATATGGATTGTCCATAAGGCATTATGCCGTACGCATAATCGCGAGTTGGGCAGCCCGGTGATAAAATGTACATGGTTTGATATACTTTGATGTACAATAGAATTGCACTTCAGAACTTTCCAGGATAGAAACATGCCCGAAATCTGCCGCTTCTTTGGCATCATCGTCCGAATGTTTGCCGAGCCTGGCACTCCTCATCATCGCCCCCACTTTCACGCATATTATCAAAACCATGTAGCAGTCATCAGTATCAATACGGTTGAGCTAATTGGCGGCAACCTTCCACAGAAAGAAAGCCGACTGGTAGAAGCATGGGCTGAGCTCCATATGGGTGAACTCCTGGAGAACTGGGAAAGACTGCAATCTGGACAATTGCCTTACAAGATTGCACCGTTGCGATAAGTATTGGAGAAACGGATATGGAACACCCTATTTACCGAGTAGTACAATTTGAAATTGTCGCCCTATACACCTTACGGGTGGTATTTTCTGACGGCAAAGAACAAGTCATCAATTTTCGGCCTGTGCTGATTGGGGAATTATATGGGCCGCTACAGGATGAGCATTTATTCAAACAGGTAGAGATTGACCCAGAAGTGCATACACTGGTTTGGCCGAATGGAGCCGATTTTGATCCTGCCACGCTTCATGATTGGCCTGAATATGTTGAAAGCATGAAGGCATTGACAAGAAAGTGGGCGGCCAAAAAGGTTGAAGTCACATAAGAGACGGCTGCCCAACAACGGCTCCAGCGGACCCCGCAAAGGACACGGGGCAGGCAGCGGCTTCGCCGCTCGCGAATCAGACGCGTTTTACAAGAAATGGCGCGATAATGGGAGGGAGTATTGCCCGCGCCGCGGCTGAACCTTTTCATTAGGGTCACAGTTGCTATTATGAAGAGTATAAAATTGTATCCGAGCTGGATTTGAACCTAAAACCGCCAGGTTAATAACCCTCCACTCACCGAAAGCGCAGGGTATTGAATTGGATTGGTATTTGCTCTATACTACTAATAATTCGCTGCCTAATGCCTATATTACTGCTAATTACGCAGTACCCTGTAATTTCGGTAATTAGACCGCAACGGCCCATAAGCTGTTGTGCCACCAAACGGCGGCTGAACACCTAGTTGGCCCGCTTTTTACTTGTTTCATTACCAGAAACGACCCGCTCTTGCAATTTCTAAGCATATTATCTATACTTTTTTAAGTAAGGGTTCATAAGAAGCTGTTGCCAATTTAGGAGGTATCCTTTTGTGAATGATCGTTGCGCGGAACCCATTGGAATTTTCTACATTAATATTATTGGACGGTTTGCAAATGACATGAAAAGGAGGTTTAGCATGTTACGAATAAACTCATTTCGGAAAGTTTTACTCATCAGCCTTCTTACCTTTTTGATCACAAGCCAGGCAGTTCCAGTTTCGGCCGTAACCAATGTTTGGACAAGCCTTGGACCTGAAGGTGGAAACATTACCGCCCTGGTGATCAACCCGAACACACCCAGCACGCTGTATGTGGGGACTTATAGTTCTGGTGTATATAAGAGCATGAACAGCGGCGGAACCTGGAGTGCGGCCAACACCGGCCTGACCGATCTCTATGTTGGTGACCTGGCGATCGACCCGACCAATCCCAGAACGCTGTATGCAGGAACTTGGGGTGGTGTATTCAAAAGCACGGACGGCGGCGGGAACTGGAGCGCGGTCAACACCGGCCTGTCTTCTCTCCTCATTACCACCCTGGCGATCGACCCGAAGACCCCCAGCACGCTGTATGCCGGGACATACTACTGCGCTATGTACAAGAGCATGAACGGCGGCGGGAACTGGAGTTTTGCAGGAAAAGGCCTGGTCGGTTACGCTGGAGGGGTTATGGCCCTGGCGATCGACCCGAAGACCCCCAGCACGCTTTATGTGGGGTTAAATGGTACGGGAGTGTACAAAAGCACTGACGGCGGCGGGAACTGGGAGTGGGCCAACACCGGCCTGGACCATGATAAGGTAAGAGCCCTGGCGATCAACCCGACCCACCCCAACACGCTCTATGCCGGGATATTCGACCCTGGGGGGGTGTATAAGAGCACGAACGGCGCCGGGAACTGGGAGGCGGTCAGAACCGGCCTGTTAAATAATTATGTTTACAGTCTGGCGATCGACCCGAAGACCCCCAGCACGCTGTATGCCGGGACAAGTCACGAAGGCGTGTACAAAAGCACGAACGGTGGCGGGAACTGGGAGGCGGTCAACACCGGCCTGCTGACCGATAAGAATTTTTACACCTTGACGATTGACCCGACCAACCCCTGCAAGCTCTATGCGGGGACTGGAGGCAACGGCGTGTTTGTTATTCAGTTTTGCAATGCTGCAAAAAAGACCTTATTTTCGAACGGCTCGCAAGATGGCTGGGTGCTCGAATCCGGTGAAAATAGCAACAAGGGGGGAACGCTGAACAGCGCGGTCACAACCTTCAATCTCGGCGACGACGCGGCAAGGAAACAATATCGCGGCATCCTGTCATTCAGCACTGGGGTCAGTCTGCCGGATACGGCTGTCATCACCAAAGTTACGCTCAAAATCAAGAATAGCGCAGTGGTTGGCGGAGGTAACCCGGTGACAACATTCCAGGGGTTCATGGTGGATATCAAGAAGGGCATCTTCGGCACAGCGGCGCTGCAAGCCAGCGATTTTCAAGCAGTCGCCAGTAGAACTTATGGCCCATTTAACACGGCTTTGGTCAGCGGCTGGTACAGCATTAATCTAACCAGTGCAAGAGATTACATTAATAAACTGGTCACAGGTTCTGGCCTGACGCAGATACGCCTGCGTTTCAAGCTGGACGATAATAACAACGCGGTTGCCAATTATCTCCGCCTCTACAGCGGAAACGCAGGCACGTTATCCCGGCCGAAACTAATCATCGAGTATTACGTGCCATAACAGCTGGCTATGATACGGGGCTGCCCCTTTTGGGGCAGCCCTATTTGATTTTTTATTTCACCAGCGGTAGTTGATACTGCGCCCCCGGCTAGCCAGGTTCCTTGCCGTTTTCGGTGACCTTCGGTGGGACGCTTCGGCAATGATTTCAAGCAGCCGAACAAGAGCCAGGTTCAGTATACGGTTAGAATCCAGCTACGTGCGATCTCTGCCCGCGCCGCCGCCAAACCTTTTTATCAGGGTCACAGTTGCTATTATTAAGAGTATAAAATTGTATCCGAGCTGGATTTGAACCTAAAACCGCCAGGTTAATAACCCTCCACTCACCTAAAGCGTAGGGTATTGAATAGGATTGAGTATTGATGAATAGCCAATCTCAGGTTGATAAAGATGAAATTCTGGTAAGCGGACCCTGGTTTAAGGATAATCAAGGACGGAATCTGCTACTTCGTGGTGTAAATCTGGGCGGAAGCAGTAAGATCCCGTGTCATCCCGATGGAGCTACCTACAATTCAAAAAGCTTATTGAACCACCGTCAAGTGTCATTTGTAGGTCGACCCTTTCCACTTGATGAAGCGGACGAGCATTTTAATCGCCTGCGCAAATGGGGTTTAACCTTTCTGCGACTTGTCGTTACATGGGAAGCAGTGGAACATGCTGGTCCTGGCATATATGATCACGATTATCTAGATTACATCCATGCAATTGTGGAGAAAGCTGCCAAGAACTGCATCAACCTGTTTATCGATTCTCACCAAGACGTTTGGAGCCGGTTTTCTGGTGGAGATGGCGCCCCGGGATGGACGTTGGAAGCCATTGGAATGAATATTGCCAATATTCATTGTACTGGTGCAGCTTTTCTCCACCAAAATAATACAGGTCCATTGCCGCATATGATTTGGATCACAAATTCTACCAAACTAGCTGCCGCGACCATGTTCACATTATTTTTTGGCGGAAACTATTTTGCACCTGAGACCAAGATAAATGGTGAACCTGTGCAGGAATATTTACAGCGACATTATATAGAGTCAATAAAACAGGTTGCAATGCGTCTCAAAGGTTTACCAAATGTAGTGGGTTATGGCACAATGAACGAGCCGCTATGTGGTTATATTGGATGGCGAGACTTGAATAAACCTAGAGCTGTGGTTGAAGTCGGGGCAATACCAAGTCCTTTCCAATCGATGTTGTCAGGAGCAGGGATTCCACAAGAGATCGATGTTTGGGAGCGGCGAATAACAGGTCCCAAACTTGTGGGAAAAAGAATACTTAATCCCGATGGATTTAGGATTTGGCAGGAGGATCACGACTGTATTTGGCGTGATAATGGAGTTTGGGATTTGGATGGGAGGGGATATCCTCAACTCCTGCGGCCAGATTATTTTGAAAATAGCATGGATGGTCAACAGGTAAACTTTTCCAATGACTATTATCTCCCTTTCATCAACCGATTTATTGAATCGATCAAAAGTGTTCATCCCAAAGCTATTTTCTTTATCGATGAGGAGGTATTACATCGGGAGGTTCCAGTTTTCGTAACTACATTGGATCGAGTTGTATATGCTCCCCATTGGTATGATGGCGTAGTTTTGTTTTTAAAGCTTTTTAATTCTTATTTGGGCTATGCTGAGGTTGCAGATAAGATAATATTTGGTCCTTGGTCCATTCGTAGATCATTCAAAGAGCAAGTGGCACGCTTCAGAAAACATGCGGTTAAATATATGGCAAACGCTCCAGTTCTGATTAGCGAGAGCGGCATTGCATTCGATTTGAATAATAAGAAAGCATATCGTACGGGCAGCTTTAAAGCTCAAGTGAGAGCAATGGACCGTACCCTAAGGGCATTTGATGATAATCTCTTGAGCTATACATTATGGAACTACACATCAGATAATACAAATGAGCATGGCGATATGTGGAACAATGAGGATTTCTCAATATTTAGTCGTGATCAGCAAAATAATCCTAATGATATTCATTCTGGGGGAAGAGCGCTAGAAGCTATCGTTCGGCCTTTTGCAAAAGCAACCGCCGGCGAACCACTCCAAATGTCTTTTAATATTTCAAGCAAGGTTTATGAATTCACTTTTCGTCATGATCCAATGGTAAGTGCCCCTACTCTCATATTCATACCTGAATATCAATATCCAAGAGGCTATGATGTCATAATTTCAGATGGTAACTACGAAATAGATCTCAAGGAGCAAATTCTAATCTATTACCATAGTCAGACGCGGGAAATACACAGAGTTCAAGTAAGGCCGAGTAAATAACCCTCCACTCACCGAAAGCGCAGTGTATTGCATTGGATTTGGATTTGCTCTATACTACTAATAATGCGATGCCTAATGTCTATATTACTGCTAATTACGCAGTACCCTGTAATTTCGGTGATTAGACCGCGACGGCTCATAAGCTGTTGAGCCGCCAACCGGCGGTTGAGCACTTAGTTAGGCGCTTTGGCTCTATGCGGTTTCCGAGAAAAGTTGTGCCGCAGAGTCGTTGCGCCCGAAGTGGAGGTAGATTCTAAGGATATAAGCTATGGGAAGAATTTTCACACATGCGACCCCGGAACAAGAACAAGCCTTTGTTGAAGAACGCCGAAAATTCCAATTCTTGACTGCCTGTCGATGGCCGCTGAGTTGGTTGATACCTGCCCTCCGTCATAAAAGAGCCGCTGACATCCTTTACGACATTGCCTATGAAGCTTATGAGCGGGAAATGATACGGTTACTGGCCAAAATTAAAGATGGCTTACCGAATGGTAATGTGTCAAGGACGCTAGAGGGGCAAGAACTATTGGACCATCTAAACACGGAACTGCTTGGGGACTACTTCCTTCTAGCTGGTTACGCAATAGAATGCGTTCTCAAAGGGTATTTGATAGCCCTTCTTCCAGAGCTGGTCAAAGATGAGAAGCAACTTGATAAATTGATCTTAACTCATGACCTTTGCCAATTATGCCATGAGTGTGCTATCGTTCTTTCGCAAGAAGAACAAGGACTTCTTACCCTTATCAACCGCCACATAACTTGGGGTAAATATCCTGCACCAATCAAAGTGGATGATATGCCGAGTGGTGTAGACCCCGAAGATGACAAAAAGAAGTCACTCGGTATCTTTAACCCGTTCCACCAAAGGCGAGCGCAATCGCTGGTTAATGGAGTCTTTCAGCGAGGACTCGACTTACTTAACAGCATGCGCATTTCGCAGCCATAAGTAGGTATCTTTGCGAACATGTGCATAAGAGAGGGCTTACCGGCGACTTGCATTCTCGCAACTAGAAAGCATTTGGGTCAAAACGCGCCCAACCACCGCGTGCAGCAGACTTCGCTGCGCTCGCAAAGCGGCTGACGCGGAAAGTTGGTGTTAAAGTGACGATAAAAAATGTACTCGTATAGGTTTTTAACCTAGAACCGCTAGGTTCGAGGTTAAAATCTTCTTGATACATTACACTATAAGGGGGCATATGCTTACAAAGTACCAGAAGGTTTTTCGTTTCTTGAAACAGTCCATATTGTTTTGACTATACAAAAATCTCTAGCTGTCAAGACTCTTAAATCCTGCAGAGTCGTGGTGGAAGAATGATTATTGACGTTACATTTATCTTTCATGAATTCTTATACATTTCAAGATACTCACGTATATACTTTCTATTACGATTATCAAACGCGAGCATTGTTCCTTCAAGAATGTCTACTATTTTCGCATTTATTGCTGGGTTTTCTATAGCCCCTGGTGAGTAATCAACTTGATAGTCTCCCTTTATATCAAGTGAGGCAGCAATCACTTGATCTGCATTGCATACTACTGCAAGTATTGGGTTATGTGTAACAATGATAATTTGTCGCCTGATTTTTGCTTTCTTTATAGCAGGTACGAGAAGTTTCGTCACAGTTTCATTATCAAGATTATGTTCTGGCTGATCAATAACGAGAGGAATGGTATCAAGATCTACCAACAAATAAAATACTATTAGCAGAGCCCCTCGCTCCCCAGGTGATAACTGCCTCAGTTCTTTTTCGCCCAATTTTAATATATACCTTGCTTGAAGGTACATGAACGAATAAATGAAATTGTAGAGAGACTCTACCGTCTTTCCTGTCTTTAGTTGCTCATTTATTCGAGGGCTAAATCCATCATCCGTTCTTCTACTATCCTGGATCATTTTGGTTATCTCTTCAGCAAAGGAAACTGCATTATCTTCATCGTCAAAATCGTGTTGTGCTATAACTTCAAGCAATCGCCTCTTTCCCTCCATAATGCCCATGAAAGCACTTAACTTGCTTTGATTAATCCAGTTAAAAAAATTTTCCTCAAATCCCAGATTTTGAATTGACACACCAAAAATTAAATCAATCTTCTGTCTAATATCAGGATGCTCATCAATAAATTTCTGAACAGGAGCATATAGTTCAGCATATATGCCTTTCTGCTTTTTTATGAGACGATAAATAGAATGGGCCTGAGTACGCCTTCGCTCATATGACTGCGACAGTCTCGCTGGTATTTTACCCAATTCTTCAATTTGCCATCTTAGGTTACAAATTGACCCTTGTTTCTTTTCGTTTCCCATCACATCATTGATTTTCCGGTCCCATTCAACTTTGTCATCCAAATATTTTTGATATGCTTTGTTAGGCTGATCTAATTGATCACGTAATAGCTCGATTTCTTGTTTTAGTGATTTGATCTTTACTTTTAATCCATCTTTGTTTTTCTCATCAAGAATTTTTTTAAGTTCGTTCATTTCCTTAAGAAGAGCTTCTTGAAGAGTTTCCAATGGTTTCCGATCAAACTCAACTTTTACAATGCTATCAATGTTTAATTCAATTCCTTCTAAAGTCTTTGTTGCCTCATCACGAAATGTAGCTATTTCGTCTTCAATATTGTCTATTTTTCGAGATAGCTTAGCCAATTTTGCAGTAAGAGCTACAATATCTTTATGCCTTGCAGATGAACGATTCAACTCATCTTCAAGTTTTCTTTTCTGTCCCTCTGTCTTCTTTAAAGCTGTAGTACCAGATGTACTTTGCTTCAAAGGCTTTTTCACTAAGACGGGTTTCATACGTTTTACTGCATCATATTCAGCCTGTTTTGTCCTAAGTTGACTCTCTAGATTTTCTTTATAATCTCTAGTCAGCATCTTCTCGAATTCAACAATTTCTCCATTAACTTTCTCAAGTCTATTCCGCGCACGTTGTAATGCTTCACCAACTTCACCAGATTTGTATAGTATCAATTCATCAAGGTTGGTTTTCCCAAGTCTTTCCGCTTCACTCACATGAGAATAAATCACGCTTTTTAATTCTTTATCGAAAGCTGTTTCTTCAACTCCGCCTAATTGGGTACAGATTTCCTCGAAATAATTTTGTGGTATGTATTTTACTCTTTCAACTTCTCCAGGATCAACATCCTCATCGAGTTTTTTTATTACTACATCATTACTCTCCCAAGATAACTGAGCTTCAAAGGATTTTGCTTTATTTTCTGGTAACTTCCTAAACTTATCTTGATTCAGAAATGAAAAAGCTCTTTGATTCTTAGAGTTACCCAATAAACCGATGATATCTACAAGAGCGCTTTTTCCACTTCCTTTATTGCCAATGATAGCTACAAGACCATGATTCAACATGAGATTTGAATCAAACCACTTTTCTGGTAGTTTGCCAGATGGAATCCTTTGAATCGATACTGATTTAATGAACTTTGTCTTGTTATTATTTACTACATCCAACTGTGGAGGTGTCTCTCCGATAAAAACCCTTTCCTCAGGTTCAACTAAGACATGCTTTAATCCATAAAAAGTCGGATCCGCTTTTAGCCAGGTAAGGCAATTTCCTAAGCGGTCTTTTTCTTTTGAGTCTGAAAAATAATGTGCATCACTACAGTCCAATAACATATCATTGACTTTTTCTTTGCAAAGGCTTTCCTTTGATTTTTTATAGTCATTAATATTTTCGGATGCGATAAATACAAAGTTTGCCAAGTTAATTATGTTCTTTTTCTCCGCGATAGACTTATCATTCCACTTAATATCACACCATTCGGTTTTACCTACTGCTGTGAGGTATTTCCCTTTAAAATAAGGCTTGTCTAGGCTATCGAGAATGTTGTCAAGATCGATATTAAGATTATTAAACCCCTCTATAAATGCATTGCCGAAACGAGATCTATCCTTCTCTGGAACAGTTGCTATTATTTTATTTCCCAAGTCCTGTAGACTTGCCTTTGTCAATACCCCACGCCACTCGATACTTGATCCCTTGTGCTCTGGAGAAAGTCTGTAAGATCTAGTTAGGGTATTCAAAAACTGTTGTTCAATTACATCAGCATCTATTTCGCTAGAAAAGATGACATGAAAATTGACGCGACTTAGCTTAGAATCACTTCCTCCAAACTTATCAAGCCTCAGTTCAATCACAGGCAAGATGAGGTCGATATTAGGTAATCTCCCTTTCTTCTTTTCTTCGATAATCCTTCTATACCCGTCCAAAAAAATATAGTCATTTATCCCAATAACTCGGATGGATTGCGGAAGGGACTCTAAATCATTTAGAAATCTATCCCAAGTTTCATTGCTTCTGCCGCCATATCTTTGCACAATTGAATCAGGAGTATGAATATGGAGATCCCATATCCGCCAGTTTGACCCTCTTAGATCATTCATGATTTTTTCCTTACTAAGAAGAACTATAGACGCTTACCCCGACAAGTCTTATTTGCAACTATCATTATAGCAGAAATATTGATTGATACAAGATACTCAACGAATGGTCGATCAAAGAAGCATGATTATATAGCCAGAAATCAGAATTAAGTAATTCGAAGCCCTTGGTCAGCCCGTCAAGATTGTATTTCCAAAGCCTGCGTATAAACAAGATTAGTTAGGCTCAATGACGTTTCAAAATAACAAATGCATTGATTGATTGATTGATTGATTGATTTGCACTCCGCCCAAAGAAGAATAAGGCAAAAAAGAAGAGTATAAAGAAGAAAAACCCAGCGATCAGGCTGGGCTTTTCTCTAAACGATCCTAAATTTCTCTAAATCCTTTGCATTGAAGTCTTTAACCGCTTGAGTTAACTTCTCCCAGGGGAACTTTCGGTAATCTATGTCTTTTCTAGCCTCTGGAGTGATATAAACTCCCAGAACCACTTTTATTTCTCTGAAGATAATGTAACAGATGCTATATCCGCTTCTGCCGCCCATCTTCTTTTTGTAAACACGCCCCGCTATATCAGACGGGGCGTATTTCATGGGACTCCCAATATAAGGATTGGTCTTTATAAGATCAATCTGTTTTTCGTAAGACTTTTTTAATGCAGGATCATTCTCTAGTAGTTGATCTAGATAATGGTCAAATATATGATGAGCTATGAAGGTAAACTCATGCGTCAACTTTTCGCCATTGCTCCAAAGGAATTTCCCCACTCTCAACCCCCCGTATTAATGTTCTTATGGTGTTGACGAAGTTGGGATTTAGACTTAATTCCAAATCAAAACAATCTTCATCAGAGAGATTTACGTCTATCTCGATTGGCAGATTTTCTTCGAAGAGTATTTGTCCGCGAACCGCTTTACGAAGCAAGTCGTCCAAGTGGGCTTGTTCAATAAGATCTTCGCGTTTTAAGTAACCATATTTATCAATGCCAATATCTATAGAATTAGCCAAGTTTGGCGCAATTACCTTAAATAATTGAGTATGACTGTTTGCACTTCTCTCGACATTCCACTTGGCTCCAGCATCTTCACATTTAGCTAAATGAGTTCGTTTCACTAATCCAATCGCATCAAGCGCATCTAAATTTTTTCTAGCGTTATAGCTATATTGCCCATTTCGAGTATATTGAAACTCAAAAGGATGGATATCGGAATCTTTGGTTGCGAAGTATAAGACTTTTTGAAATCTATAACTCGAATAGACGCCGTCTTTAAATTTACCAACAAGGTATAATAGCACCAGCTTTTTGAAAGCATCTCTAGATATTTGCCCCATTGCATTCCTCCTTCTCAATGAACAATTGTTCCATATTATTATACACCAAGTTGTCAAGGGATATTACCACTTGTCGACCGATTGTAACGAGTTTGCGAAAGGGATAATTCCCCTTAATTTTATATACGATATCTTCTTGATACGTATATTTATGATTATCAATCGGAAGACATAACCATGGATCAAACGGTTGCGAAGACCTACAATCTGCAGCCAGGGAATTTGTGGATATTGAAGCTGGACTTCCACGAGAACCCGGTTAGACGCTTCGCCAATGATCTCAAGCAAACGGACAAGAGCCAGGTTCAGCAGACGGTCAGAATCAAGGTCCGTCCGAACTCTGCCCTCGCATAGTCTCACCGCCTCCTCTGCATGGTTGAGCATCTGTTGGAAAGCAATGCGTGGGTCACGCCTGCTCATATTGGGTTTCCGCACCAGCCGTCACATCGTTCCTGAAATACGAACATAAAAATTGGGGTGTGTTGAGGTCTACCTTACGACCCAGAATTTTAGAAAGCTCGTCCTGGATGGTAAAAAATTGTAATCCTGGGGTGTGTCCGGGTTCAAATTCGACCAGCACATCCACGTCGCTATCCATGTCGAAGTCCGTCCGAAGTACCGACCCAAAGAATGCCAGCCGGCGGATGTGATGCTTCCGGCAGAACCGGTGGATCTTTCGGCGTTCTACAGTAATAGCAAGAGTCATACCTCTATTATACAAGATTCCTGATCTGAAGATTTAATCCCCTGCCTCTGGCTTGACCCATCACCTGTTTGACTACTCACTGCCGCTTTTTCCACCTACCCGGGCCGTGCTTGAAACCACGCTCGGGCGGGTGGATTTGGGTAGTTAGGGTTTCACAAGCGCTTATCGGATCAAGGTAAGAATCCGATGATGCGATGCATTTGCATTCCATTTTCGAACTACCCATATAGTCAAACTAAAATTAGATAATATTTAACCTGGGCCTGTAATTCAGGGCTTCAGCCAGGTGGGCGATAGAGATATCCTGCACGCCGGCCAAATCAGCGATGGTGCGTGCCAATTTAAGGATGCAATGATACGCCTGCGCCGATAGCTGCATCTATTTCATCGCGGCCGGGATCAGACTCCTCCCGGATTCATCCAGCATGCAAAAACGCCTGATCTCGGCCGGATGCATGTCCGCATTGCAGGATACGGATACCTCCAAGGTAGTAAAACGCTCCCGCTGAATCTGGCGAGCGACCCCAACCCGTTTTCGTATATCAGCAGAAGGCTCGCCAAACTTATCATCAGTGAGTTTCTCATATTCAACACGCGGAACTTCGACATGGATGTCAATCCGATCAATAGGAATCCCGGAAGCACCCACGCCAGTAGAGTCTTACCCGCACCGGGCGGTCCACTATATCAAATGTCCCGGACACCAACTGCTTGCGTTACTCACGAGAATATCGCATGGATTCTTATGGCTACACCGTCTATGGGCAAGGGTAAATCAGGGCACGTTATACCTGATGATGAGCCTTGGCCAATCGCTCGCCCAGGTGTCATTTCCACTCCAGAACCTCATATAATCAGCGATGTGGTTATTATTGTCATCGGTCGCGAAGCGGAGGCGGAACTGGGTAGTGCCAGCCAGGTTGATATAAGGATACCCCGCGCTTCCGATCGTGGCACTGTACCAGTATTGGAAAGGCGTGTCGTCAAATGTAGCGGCTGATGGTTTTCCTGCGACCGCCTGGAAATCACCGATCTCCAGACCAACCGTTGAGCCGAAGAAAGGTTTACGAATATCAACACGCAGGCCGTTCAACGCAGTAAAGGGATTGTCTCCGTATTGTGACTGCAGGAGGATCTTGAGCGTGACCTTGGTAATCACAGCGGTATCGGGTAATCCGGCAGTGTTAAAGGAGAGGATGGCGCGATATTGTTTGTTCTGTGCGTTATCGCCAAGGTTGAAGGCTGTGTCGGTAGAATTCAGCAAACCGCCAACGGTACTATTTTCAGATGATTCGAGAACCCAGCCATCCTGTGCCCCATTGGAATAGAAAGTTTTTTCCGTACCACTGGCGCCAGCAAAATAACGTGCAAGTGCATAGTTTTCGTCGCTTTCCCCCGCCGCAACAATCTTGCCGTTCGATTGCAGGGCGACAGCGTAGCCGTAGTCAGCGTTGCCAATGGAAGTGAGGACCTTGCCATCTACATCAAAGGTAGTATCAAGCGAGCCATTAGTGTTGTAGCGCGTCAGAGCCAGATCATAAGTGCCCAGGCGATTACTATACCCTGCCATCACGATCTTGCCATCCGGTTGAATTGCGACAGCCCTACCCACGTCGGTGCCGCCGAAGTCGGTGACCACTATTCCATCCCCATCGAAAGTCCCATCCAGCGAGCCGTTGCTGTTGTAGCGCGCCAGCGCAAAGTCGGTGAGACCAGTCATCCCTGCCAACACGATCTTGCCGTCTGGCTGCAGGGCAAGGGCAAAGCCATAGTTATCCTGGCCTCTGATATCGGTAACTACTTTACCGTCGTAGTCGAATGTTGTGTCGAGCGAAAGGTCGCTGTTGTAGCGCACCAGCGAAAAGTCAAGGTTGCCACCGGCATCAAAGCTATCCCCCGCAACAATAACTTTGCCATCCGGTTGAATGGCGATGGCGTTGGCAAAGTCGTGAAGTTTGATGGAGGTGATCCTGATAAAACCCTTCGAACCATCGCTGTTATAGCGTATCATCATAAAGTCATTCTGAGACCACACATCAGTAACCCCAGCGGCAATAATATCTCCGTCCGATAGGATGGCGACAGCATTACATATATCTGCCTGCCCACGGTCGGTGACAACGATTCCGTCCCCATCGAAGGTTGCATCCAGCGAGCCATTGCTGTTGTAGCGAGCCAGGGCGAAGTCGTGTTTAATCCCTATGATGTTATAGCCTGCCACGACGATCTTGCCGTTATTCTGCAGGGCAATGGCATTGGCAACGTTGTCCACCCCATTGATGTCAGTAACTACTTTTCCATCACTGTCGAAGGTCGTGTCCAAAGAACCGTTGGTATTATAGCGTGCCAGCGAAAAGTCACCGTCGCTGGTACCAGCCGCAACGATCTTGCCATCCGGTTGGATGACTATGGCATGGATCTCATCCACCCCACTGATGTTTGTGACAACTTTGCCATCAGAGTCGAAGGTTGGATCCAAAGCTCCAGCCGCAGCTGCCATTGCGCCACCCGCCACCACAAGCGCAGCGATCATCACCAGGGCAGGGGCAGTGTGCCAATGTGTTCGTCGAAACAAATCATTTGTTTTCATGTTGATTTCCTTTCGTGTTTATCACGGTGATGGAGAGCTTGTTACCACCCTGTCAGATGATCTTTTACATAGTCGGCATTTTTTCTTGTTATTCGCTTGGATCTGCTTGTTAGATAATTTGCATATGTTACGACTTTCACATATTTTAGTCAAGAGTCAATACCTTGGGTTTCTGTAACATATGCGGTTGACGAATATTTGGAAGGGGTAAAAAAAAGACCAGACATGAAAACCAAACACTTGCGAGCATAAATTCCAATCTCGAATTACCCCCATCAGCAAACTTGTTCAGATAATATTCAACCTTGGCCTGTAATTCAGGGCTTCAGCCAGGTGGGTGACAGAGATATCCTGCAGGGCTGCCAAATCAGCGATGGTGCGTGCCAGTTTAAGGATGCGATGATACGCGCGCGCGGAGAGCTGCATCTGGTTCATGGCAGTACGGATCAGGCTGCGCCCGGATTCATCCACCACGCAAAAACGCCTGATCTCTGCCGGATGCATGTCCGCATTGCAAGATACTCCCATGTCAGTAAAACACTCCCGCTGAATCTGACGAGCAGCCTCAACCCGTTTTCTTATATCAGCAGAAGGCTCCCTAAACTTATCATCAGTGAGTTTCTCATATTCAACACGCGGAACTTCAACGTGGATGTCAATCCGATCAAGAAGAGGACCTGAAATGCGTTTCTGGTATTTCGAAATGATGGAGTGAGCGCAGGTGCAGGGCTTGACAGGGTCGCCGTAATAACCACACGGGCAGGCATTTATTAACAATTATTATTAACAACTAATTCCCAATTTCGCGAATGTCGAGGAAAGTGTTCGTTCCGTCCGGTAAAAATAATCATCGGTCATTTTATCCTCTACACCGTATTTCCGGTACACCCAATCTGCATAGTGATAGTTCATCCTGTCAAACATCACATAGTCAACTTTTCCCGCAAGTATTTCCGCGAGACTTTCTGCCTTGGGAAGGATCGGTGCAATCATGACGTAAGTCCTTATCCCGGTAAAGTGGTTGCAAAAGTGCGACGCACTTCATGCGTGGCTTGAGAAAGTAGTACAGCCAGGAAAAAGTGCGTCGCACATTCTTTTGGATGGCAGCTCAGCGAACCTCGTCCGCGCCGAGGTCAATAGCCACGCCCTGCACACGTGCCTGCCCGTCAATGTCCAGCATGCCGGCCGCGCTCAAGGTTTGGCCGCGATTAATGTCGGGCGAAGTGTATTGCAAATGCAGATTCGGCGTCACTGTGCTGACGAAGAGCGGATTCACACCTGCCAGGCCGTGGGCATCGTTGCCTGTGGCTTGCCGGTATGCAGCGAAGGTTTTGTAGGGCACGTTTTTCCAGATCCACCAGCCATTCGTCCCGCCGCCAGGCGCGAAGAACAGGTTGTAATCTACTATGTTGCCAGTCATCACGGTGCTCCAACTTTCGATGAAGGCGCGATCAGCGTTGGCGTAGATGATGTTGTTCTTGACGGTGTTGTAGCGGGTATCGAACTGGACGAACAACTCCGCGCCCCAGTCGCCCTCGGTGACGTTTTTGTAGAGGGTATTGTTGACGATGACGCAGTTCTCGGCGCGGCCGCGCCATTTGGAATACCCACCGAAGGCGATGCCAATCTGCGTGTTGTTGTATATAAAGTTGTTCCGGACGGTGATGTAACTGGTGCTTTTTCCGGCCCATTCGCTGCCCAGTTCGATGCCGAGGTTGGCGTGGTGGATGACATTGCGCTCGATGACGATGTTCGTGCCGCCGTCCACGTAGATGCCGCCCGCGCTGCGGTCGATACCATAGGCGGGATTGCCGTATGTATCAATGTTATACACCAGGTTCCCGAACACCCTGCCATTCCGGGCGCGGTCAACCGCCGGGTTAGGGTTCTCGCCTTCGAAGCCGATGAAGTCAATCCCGATGTTGTCGTTGTCGTGGACGATGTTGTTCGAGACGGTGAACTTCTCCACGTTCCCGTTCAGGGACATGGACTCCCTCCAGCCGAGCTTGCAGTTGTACACCTTGTTGCCGTCAATCAGGATGTCGTGGATGGAGGCATTCGGGTCGCGGCCATAGACGGCAATGCCGTGCGCGCGGCAGTCGTAGCAGCTGTTCGCGATGTCATGCACCTCGTTGTTGCGGATCTCGATGAAGGCGCCTCTACCCTTGATCCAGATGCCGGCCGGGAGGGCCGCCGGGACGGCGCCCGCCTTCAGATTGCGGATCTCGAAGCCGATCACTTTGATATAGGCTTTATTCTCGATGACGATCAACCCCGTTTCGCCGTTGATGGGCAGGCCGGCGCCGTCGATCACGGGTTTGTTTCCCGCAGCCTTCCGCAGGGTGATATATCCGCCGCCGGCAGAGCCAGAATTATGGAAGGTCACCTTCTCTTTGTACACGCCGGTCATCACATTGATCGTGCTGCCCGGCCCGACCCTGTCCACGGCGTACTGGATATGCCGCCAGGGCGCCGACTGGCTTCCGTTGTTGCTGTCTTTGCCGCTGGTGGAGACATAAAAGGTGCCCACCAGCAGGTTATTGGGCGTGAGTGTGGGTGTGGGGGCGAGGATTTCGTCTGGTCTGGAGGCGGCCTGGACGTTTGTACGGTTCACTATCCACAAGTTGGAGAACAGGATCACGATCAACATCGTAATCGGGATAAGTTTCTTGTGCCGAAACATGTTGGCTCTCCTTTCTGAAAGAAAGGGATATTCGCGACACCGCAAGTGCGTGCCAGACAGGGACACGAATATCAGATGGGCGCACCCTGCCACGCGTTACAATTGGCATGGTTATCCTTTGGCGCAATCCCTGAACACCTCCTTGTTTACACCTTATGCTACTTGAATTGTGGCAAATGCGGCGTGTTCTGCTTGAACATCTCATTGACCATCGTCTTGATCTCGGCCAGGGACAGCACCGCGGCTGTTAGCGGATCGTGGGCGATGGCGCTGACACCGCTCGCCACCACAAATGCGGCAATCATCACCAGCACCAAGGCTGCGTGGGAATGTGTTTTTTAAAACAAACTATCTGTTTTCATGTTGATTTCCTTTCGTGTTTATCGCGGGGTTGGAGGGTTTGTTTCCGCCCTATCAAATGATCTTTTTCATAGTCGGCATTTTATCTTGTTATTCGCTTGGGTCTGCTTGTCAGATAATCCGCATATGTTACAACTTTCACATATTTTAGTCAAGAGTCAATTCCTTGGGTTTCTGTAACATAGGCAGTTGGCGAAAATTTTGAAGAGATAAAAAAAGACCAGCCATGAAAACCAAGCACCAACGAGCATAAGTTCCGGCCAATATCAGGCCACTTTCCATGCCTGGCCAGGATTTGTAGCCCCAATTAGATAATATTTAACCTTGGCCTGTAATTCAAGGCTTCTGCCAGGTGGGCGACAGAGATATCCTGCAGGGCTGCCAAATCAGCGATGGTGCGTGCCAGTTTAAGGATGCGATGGTAGGCGCGGGCAGAAAGCTGCGTATGGTTCATGGCAGTACGGATCAGGCTACGCCCGGATTCATCCAGCACGCAAAAACGCCTGATCTCGGCCGGATGCATATCCGCATTGCAAGATACTCCCATGTCAGTAAAACGCTCCCGCTGAATCTGGCGGGCGGCCTCCACCCGTTTTCTTATATCAGCAGAAGGCTCGCCAAACTTATCATCAGTGAGTTTCTCATATTCAACACGCGGAACTTCGACGTGGATGTCAATCCGATCAAGAAGAGGACCAGATATGCGTTTCTGGTATTTCGAAATGATGGAGTGAGCGCAGGTACAGGGCTTGACAGGGTCGCCGTAATAACCACACGGGCAGGCATTTATTAACAATTATTATTAACAACTAATTCCCAATTTCGCGAATGTCGAGGAAAGTGTCCGTTCCGTCCGGTAAAAATAATCATCGGTCATTTTATCCTCTAGACCGTATTTCCGGTACACCCAATCAGCATAGTGATAGTTCATCCTGTCAAACATCACATAGTCAACTTTTCCCGTAAGGATTTCCGCGAGACTTTCTGCCCTGGGAAGGATCGGTGCAATCATGACGTAAGTCCTTATCCCGGCTCGATGTAATTCGTCAAGTGCTCTAACCCTTTCTTTTATTGGGGGAGCATTTGGTTCAAATAATTCTCTGATACTATCATCAGCTGTGGTGATACTCAAGCCGACTTCAAAATCTTTTCCTTTTTTTAAAATATCTATATCGCGCAGAACTAAAGGAGATCGTGTTTGGACGATAACCGGCCAGTTATTTTGTGCCAGTATTTCCAGACATTGACGTGTAAGTTTATATTTTGCCTCTAGCGGTTGGTATGGATCACATACTCCACTTATCCAAACCCTCCCTGTTTTTTTCTTGGTAATTTCTAGCCTTAATAAATCAGGAGCATTCACCTTAACATCGACAAATTGACCCCAGAGTTCCTGGTGCCCGGTAAATCTTTTCATAAAACGAGCGTAGCAGTACAAACAATTATGCTGACAACCCGTATAAGGATTAATGACATAAGGGTAGACTTTCGATACGGATAGAATAGTTTTTGACTGTATTTCTTTTATGATCATATTTTTATTATAAGCGTGATTATCTTAGCTGTTTTTTATTAACCGCTGGAAGGACGTTTCTTGAGTAGATCTCAATACCCCTACGACCTTTAAATTATCGTGCCAAATCTGGCAAAACGCGCCCGCAAAGTGCTTCCAGACCATCCCCAAGTCACATTTGAGGATGTGGCTGGCGCGGTTGAAGTCATACTGGATCTCATTATCAGCAAGGGAAAGGGATGGTGTGATCTCGATCACGAGATAAGTATATCAAAGGGAAGAATCCGGTGATGCGATGATCATGCATTCCATTTTCGAACAACCCCCCATAGCAAACTAAAATTAGATAATATTCAACCTTGGCCTGTAATTCAGGGCTTCAGCCAGGTGGGTAGTAGAAATATCCTGCACGCCAGCCAAATCAGCGATGGTGCGAGCCAGCTTGAGGATGCGATGGTAGGCACGCGCGGAAAGCTGCATCTGGTTCATGGCAGTACGGAGCAGGCTACGTCCGGATTCATCCACCATGCAAAAACGCCTGATCTCGGCTGGATGCATGTCCGCATTGCAGGATACGGATACCTCCAAGGTAGTAAAACGCTCCCGCTGAATCTGGCGAGCGGCCTCCACCCGTTTTCTTATATCAGCAGAAGGCTCGCCAAACTTATCATCAGTGAGTTTCTCATATTCAACACGCGGAACTTCGACGTGGATGTCAATCCGGTCAAGAAGAGGACCAGATATGCGTTTCTGGTATTTCGAAATGATGGAGTGAGCGCAGGTACAGGGCTTGACAGGGTCGCCGTAATAACCACACGGGCAGGGGTTCATGGCACCGACCAGCTGGAAATTGGCGGGAAAGGTGAGAGAACCCTGGGCACGGCTGATGGTCACGACCTTATCTTCAATAGGCTGGCGCATCACCTCCAGGACACGCGTTCCAAATTCAGGCAACTCATCCAGGAAGAGCACACCGCGATGGGCGAGGGAGATCTCGCCAGGATGAGGCCAGTTACCGCCACCAACCAGCCCGGCATGGCTGATCGTATGGTGCGGGGCGCGGAACGGGCGCGCCCGCAGAAGGGGTGTATCCGGCGGCAGCTGATCGGCAACGGAATAAATGCGGGTCACATCCAGGGCTTCATCGATGGTCAGTGCCGGCAGGATAGCGGGCAACGCCCGCGCCAACAAAGTCTTGCCAGCACCAGGCGGACCGACCATCAACACATTATGTCCACCGGCAGCGGCAATCTCGAGAGCGCGTTTTACATGATTCTGGCCTTTTATCTCACTGAAATCCGTTGTAGTTATCGCCGGGATATCTTCTGCAATCACCAGCGGATGAGGTGAGATTGGCTGTTCACCGTTCAGGTGCTGGTAGAGGGCGAAGAGGGAAGAGACCGGGATCACTTCCAAATCGGGGATGAGGGCGGCTTCGGCTCCATCGACGACGGAAACGATGATCCGCCTGAAACCCTGCTGACGGGCAACTGCAGCCATAGGCAGGACTCCGCGGGCGTGGCGGACGGTACCATCCAGCGATAGTTCACCAACCACAATTGCATCATTTACTATTCCAGAGGGAAGCAATCCCTGCATCAGCAGTACACCAAGGGCAATGGGCAGGTCATAGGTTGGTCCTTCCTTACGGACAGCAGCAGGGGCAAGATTAACAACAATACGCTTGCGGGGGTAAGGCAGACCAGCGTTCTTGATCGCCGACTGCACCCGATGACGGCTTTCCTGTACCGCTTTATCAGGCAGACCGACTATATCCGTACCTGGAAGACCCTGACCGGTGTCGACCTCGACATCGACGACCACTCCCTCCAGTCCAATCACAGCACATGAAAAAACGCGTGCGAGCATACTCTTAGTTTAGATGAGGTTACCGGGAAAGTCAACGCTACAATAAAGACAAAATCATCTTAACTGTATCTGAACCAGTTCACTTATCCAAACCAGGCACCGCTGAAACAGAAAATGAACCATAGCCGATTAAATAGAAAGTCGTGTAAAATGAACCCAAGATCATTCACCAAGGGAGTAATTATATGAAAGTCTTGTTCATTGGTGGTACCGGGCTAATCAGTTCTGCTTGCTCTGAACTGGCTGTGGAAAAAGGTATCGAGCTCTTCATTCTCAATCGCGGCACATCAAAGAAATATCATGTTCCAATGGGCTCTCATTTACTAATGGGTGACATCCATGCCGATCCCGCGAAACTCGCCTTAGTACTCCACGAACATTATTTTGATGTTATCGTGGATTGGATCGCCTTCACCCCGGCAGATATTGAAAGGGATATTCAGCTTTTCAGTGGAAAGACCCGGCAGTTTATCTTCATCAGTTCCGCCAGCGCATACCAAAAGCCTCCTGACCATTACCTGATCACTGAAGATACGCCATTGAGCAATCCTTATTGGGATTATTCGCGGGACAAGATTGCTTGTGAAGAACGCCTTATGCAGGAATATCATGACAAGTGCTTCCCGGTTACCATCATCCGTCCTTCCTTGACCTATGGTCCTTCGCAGATCCCACTCTGCGTCGGGAGCTGGCAGCATCCCTATACCGTGATCGATCGCATGAAAAAAGGCAAGAAGGTCATCGTCCCAGGCGATGGGACTTCGTTGTGGGTGTTGACCTGGAATGGCGATTTCGCCAAGGGCCTGGTCGGACTGCTGGGCTGCGAAGCCTCCATCGGCCAGGCATTCAATATTACATCTGACGAAGTGCTTACCTGGAATCAAATCTACAATGAAACCGGACATGCCATCCATGTGGAGCCGGACATCATCCATATTCCATCCGATCTAATTGCCGCTTATGATCCCCATTTTATTGGCAGCCTGATCGGTGATAAGGCTAACAGCATTATCTTTGATAACCACAAAATCAAGCAATTCGTGCCAGATTTTTCCGCCACGGTACCCTTCACTGAAGGGATCCGCATGGCAATTGCCTGGCACGAGGCTGATCCATTGCGTTGTTCCATTGATGCAGAGGCGAACCAGTTGTGGGATAAGATTATTGCTGGCTTCGAACGCGCTTTTCCCTTGCATAATTCTCTCGGGAATATTCAAAGCTGATTTCCCCTAATCGAGAGAAATATTCTTGTTTCTCCGGGCTGATTCGAGCAAGGCAACTACGGTCGCAATATTAGCACGACTATCCGCCAGGCTGACACGTGGCGGGTTGCCAAGCATGACGGCATCGGCTATATCCTCCACTTCTCCAATATATAATTCCTGCCCGCGCACGCGGATCGTATCCGTGTTCCCGTCACGAGTCAGGTAGAGTTTTTCGTTCTTACCTGGCGTGAATGGAACTGGCACCCTCAAGGTTGCATCACTACCGACGATCTCTATGTATGCACGGAACGGCGATATGAAACTGCAATCGAATTGGGCGTAGATGTCGCCTGGAAAACGCATTTGTCCATAAAACGCCTCATCAATTCCCCTTAACCCAGTCACCTGCCATCCAACAACTTCTTTCGGTTCAGCAGCGACGATCATGCGGGCATAGCTGATTGGATAACAGCCCACGTCCCAGATACTTCCACCGCCCATTTTCGGGTCATTGCGATAGTTGTCTGTCCGAGTGAGAGTGTAAGTGAATGCGCCACGGATCAAGCGTAGTTGTCCCAACGCGCCGCTGTCAGCAATTTCCTTAACTTTTAGTGTCTGGGGATGGTGACGGTACATAAAAGCCTCAGCTACGACCTTCCCTGTATTTTTTGCAGCGGAGATAATAGCGTCCACATCAGCTACGCTAAGCGCCAGCGGTTTCTCACACAGCACATGCTTACCCCTCTGGAGAGCTTTAATCGTCCATTCAGCGTGCAGATGGTTTGGCAACGGATTGTAGATAACATCAATCTCTGGGTCGGCTAACATAGCCTCATAACTACCGAATGCTCGGGGGATGTTCCACTCACTGGCATAGGCTTCTGCTTGCGCCGCGGTCCGGCTGGCAACAGCGACCAAGCGGTTCCGTTTGGAGGCGCGAAGAGGTAGGATCAGAGCACGATTGCTTTTCGCTGTGGAGAGAAGTCCCCATTTAAGGAATTGTTGGGGCATGGCGCATTCTTTTTAGTAATATATAGACGGAGACGGTTATCATGCTACTATAGAGCAGGGTCAGGCTAAAGCCGAGGCTGATGCCAAATGCATCGCCAGCCACACCTATCAGCCAGGGACCAATCATTCCACCCACCCCGGCGAAGGTGAAGAGAAATCCCAAGATAGAGCTGATGTTTTCCTGGTGCAGCTCGGAAGCAGCCGCTGTAATGGTCGGGAAAATGATTGAAAGGAAGAACCCGGTCAATGGGAGAAAGAAGGCCATCCCTGCAGAGCCGAACAACCCTAAGGCAAGGCACCCGGCAGCCCCTAACGAGGCGATCAGGATCGCGCGCAGGTAGCCAATCCGCTCAATAAAAAAACTACCCAGGAAACGTCCAAGCATGATCAGGGCGAAAAAGAATGAAAGTGACTGCGTGCTCTGTGTTACTGTTAGGGCACGTGCTTTTTGCAGGAACTCAACGAGCCACGAGGCTATACCCAGTTCGGTAGCAACATAGAGGGCGATTGCAAAGTAAAACCAGCCCATCTGCCTTGTGAAGGCAGTCTTTCCCAGGTTTTTGAAATCTATCCGTTGGGATTGCGCAGTGGAGCCTTTCGGATATCCTACTAAGAGGAAAAACAAAATCAGCACGGTGATCAGGACGTAATCCCAGCGGTAGACGCAGCGCCAGGAGGTGTTCGCTGCCAGCAGCGATCCGGCATACAGGGGGGCAAGCATGGAACCCAGACCGTGAAAAACCGACATCAGGTTGAGATATCGGCCTTTTCGCTCGGTATGCAGGTCAACAATGATTGTATTTGAGCCTAGTTCCAGCGCCCCCAATCCCAACCCGAGAACGAGCATAGCCCCCGTCAGCAGCCCGGCTGAGTGGAAGCTGCTGTATCCGCCGACTCCCAATGCCAGGCACAAACCTGCAATCAGAATGACAGCTTTCTTCCCGACCACATCCGCCAGGATACCGGTAACCAGCGTGGCAATGAGAAAACCCAGGTAGGTCCCGAAGAGAATTGTTCCACCGAGGGAGTAGTTAAACCCAAGGTCTTGAAGCAGAGCAGGAAGCGTAGGGCCTTTAAGATTGTCTGTAAAACCAAAAACAAAGAAGGCAAAAAAACTTCCAGCCGTCAGCAGGAGAATAGTATTTCTGGATGAATTGCGCATCGGGGAATTGTACTGTAGAAAAAAGCCTGGTTTCTTAAGAAACCAGGCCTCGGATGATCAGCTTTTGAGTGAGCCTGCCAGAAATCCACGCAAGAAGTAGCTGCAGATAAAATTGAAATATTATTTTCCTCTATTCCGGGTTGCAACATCAAATATGACCGCGCCTGCAAGCACAAGGGCTCTGACGATATACTGGATGGATATGTCCCAGCCTAGAAGGTTCATTCCGTTCGTCAGTGACGCCATAACCAGAGCACCGAGGATCGACCCGGTAACCTTGCCAACACCCCCCGCCACAGCTACACCACCGACAAAAGCTGCGGCAATGGCATCGAATTCCATCCCTGCTCCTGCGATCGTCGTGGCGGACCGCAACCATGACGCATACAAGATACCGGACAACGCGGTGAGTAGGCCCATTGAGCCAAAAACGAAAAAGGTGATCTTCTTTACACTGACGCCGTTCAGCTCAGCCGCCTCTGGATTTCCGCCGACAGCGTAGATATGCCTGCCAATGACGGTTCTGGTCATGATGTAAGAATAAAGGAGAACCACAAACAATAGGATTACAGCAGCCCAGGAGAGCCCCTGGTATCCCGCGAGTACCCAGGTGATGCCGGCGATTACAGCCGACATAAATATCAACTTCAGAATGAACATGGTCATCGGCATGACTTCAAATTTGTAGGCTTGCGTCTTTCTACGATTGTTGATATCGCCTGTGATGAACAGAATGATGGCTAATAATCCAAGTAGAAGCGTTACTTTATGCACTCCAACCAAAATCCCAATTCCGGGAATGTCGGGAATGAATCCGTTACCCAGAGCATTAAAAAAGTTATTCTCGATAACTATCGTGCCCGTGCTTCTGGTTGCAAGTTGCAAGGCTCCCCTGAAACCCAACCATCCAGCAAGCGTAGCAACAAAGGCAGGAATTTTCATTTGCGCCACCAGAAAGGCGGTTAATAACCCCGCGCATACCCCGAGGACCAGCACAAACGGTATTATCGCATATACCGGTAGATGCCAGTATTTTATAGCGATAGCTGCGATTGCGCCTAGGAAGCCTGCGAGATATCCAACCGACAGATCGATATGGCGAATGACAATAACCAGGGTCATGCCGACCGCTAAAACGGCGATATAGCTCATCGCATTCACAAGATTTCCGATATTCCTCGATGAGACAAAGAGGCCTTTCGTCGTGATTGCGAAGAAAACAACGATCGCGACAAATGCGATATACATGCCGTATTCACGGATATTGTGTTGTTGAGTTTTTAGTACATCTTTGAAAGACATGTCGATCCTCCCCATAAAAGTTAAACAACTGCTATGTCGGCAAAATCATCACGGGCGCCAATCATATAGGCCACCACCCGCTCGCGAAAGTCATCAATGTCGCCAGCGACGGGACAGTCGCGGACCTTACGGCCATTGCGCATCACCATCAACCGGTCGCTCACGCTGTAGATATCTTCCAGGCGGTGGCTGATGATGATGATAGATGCACCCTGCGCCTTGAGCTCGCGTACCAGGTCAAGTACCTTGCTGATGGCCGCCACGCTCAATGCTGCTGTGGGCTCGTCCATGATAATGACCTTGGAATTGAATGCCATGGCGCGGGCAATAGCGGCAGCCTGACGTTGACCACCAGACAGTCTCTCCACCTGCAAGCGCACGGAAGGGATGTCAATCTTGAGACGATCGAGCAGGCGTTGCGCCTCCTGCTCCATGCGGCGACTGTCCAATACGCTGAATGGGCCGAGCTGTGTGCTTGCCGCTTCTCGTCCCAGAAAAACGTTGGAGGTCACATCGAGGTTGTTGGCAAGAGCCAGATCCTGGTACACCATCTCGATGCCAAGACGACGCGCATGCAAGGGATTTGTCAGATGCGCCTTCCTACCCTCGATGAGGATATCTCCTTCATCAGGGACATAGGCCCCACTGAGAACCTTCATCAAAGTAGACTTGCCGGCGGCGTTGTCGCCTACCAACCCCAACACTTCACCATGGTGCAATACCAGGTCTACTCCACGTAGTGCCTGGACGGCAGCAAATTTCTTCTTAATGTTCCGCATTTCCACGACACGTGTGGCTTCTTTCATAGGTTTCATTACTTTCTCCTTATGCCTTTTTCACCGACCAGGCAATGAATCTGCCCTTCAGTGACTCGAAAGCTGACCTTGTTCAAAGCATTAACGCTGGGGAATTCCTTGGTAATGTCTTTTCATCTCAAGTATGGGAGTATTAATGACCTCTCCACTCACATATAATGTGAACTTGGACTAATATATTTAAATTATCGCTCTGGGAAGTAAGGCTAAAGCACTTGGTAATTATACTGGAATTTTTCAGGGATAGTGACGGCTGCACCGTCGCTATCCCTGAATGATCTAAAGATACTTGTCTAGGGTATGTTCGTAAAGTCGGCGGCCGGCCAATAACCGGAGTCGATCACGGCGGCCTTGACATTGCTCAGATCTACCGAGATCACTACGGACGGCTTGGCAGGGACATCAATCTTGCCGTTGTTGTAGGTTGTGGTCTGGGCAGGGGTTTTACCCTCCAGATAGGCAACCGCGGCGGCGATCGCATCGCTGACGAGCGTGCGGACATCCTTGAGGACGGTCATGGACTGCTTGCCATCGATGATGTATTGGACGGAAGGTTCCTCAGCATCCTGTCCGGTAATCACATAACTCGTGACCGCCGTATCCGCAGCAAAAGTGTCTGCAATGGAACGAGCTGTTCCGTCGTTTGGGGCGAGGATGAAGACATCGCCCTTGTCGGCGGCAGCAGCAGCCGTCAGGTTGGCCTGGGCCAGGTTCTTAGCCACGTCGAACTTCCAGTCGGTGGTCACCTGCCCGATGATCTTGCCCATCTCGTCTCGGGTCAGCGTCGCCTTGCTCTGCAGGGTTATCGCTTCGCTCGAGTTCTTGATGACAAAGGTCCCGTCGGCGATCTTGGGCTGCAGCACATCCCAGGCGCCTTCGAAGAATAGGAAGGCATTGTTGTCGGAGGCAGCGCCAGCATACAGGTAAAGCGGGTTGCCGGTGCCGGTGGACTTGTCAACCAGGTACTGGCCCTGAGCCTTGCCAACCGAAATGCTGTCGAAGGTTACATAGTAATCGACAGCCTCGGTGTCCCGGATCAGCCGGTCGTAGGAAATGACCTTTACGCCTGCAGCTCTGGCTTCTGCGGCAGCGGCAGCAGCGGCGGTGGCGTCCTGCGGGCAAATGATGATCACTTTGACGCCCTGAGAGATCAGCGATTCAACGTTGGCCTTTTCCTTGGCAGAATCACCTTGGCTGAAGAGAATCTGAACGCTATACCCGGCGGCCTTGAGGGCGGCTTTGAAGCGGGTCTCATCCTGGATCCATCTCGGCTCATCCTTGGTGGGTAGAACAATACCAACAGCAAACTGACCTATCGTATCCAATCCAGTGAAGTCGGCGGCCGGCCAATAACCGGAGTCTATCACAGCAGCCTTGACATTGCTCTGATCTACCGAGATCACTACGGACGGCTTGGCAGGGACATCAATCTTGCCGTTGTTGTAGGTATTGGTCTGGGCAGGGGTTTTACCCTCCAGATAGGCAACCGCGGCGGCGATCGCATCGCTGACGAGCGTGCGGACATCCTTGAGGACGGTCATGGACTGCTTGCCATCGATGATGTATTGGACGGAAGGTTCCTCAGCATCCTGTCCGGTAATCACATAACTCGTGACCGCCGTATCCGCAGCAAAAGTGTCTGCAATGGAACGAGCTGTTCCATCGTTCGGGGCGAGGATGAAGACATTGCCCTTGTCGGCGGCAGCAGCAGCCGTCAGGTTGGCCTCGGCCAGGTTCTTAGCCACGTCGAACTTCCAGTCGGTGGTCACCTGCCCGATAATCTTGCCCATCTCGTCTCGGGTCAGTGTCGCCTTGCTCTGAAGAGCAACAGCTTCGCTCGAGTTCTTGATGACAAAGGTCCCGTCGGCGATCTTGGGCTGCAGAACATTCCAAGCGCCCTCGAAAAAGAGGAAGGCGTTGTTGTCGGAGGCAGCGCCAGCATACAGGTAAAGCGGGTTGCCGGTACCGGTGGCCTTGTCAACCAAGTACTGGCCCTGAGCCGCACCAACAGCAATGCTGTCAAAGGTTACATAGTAATCGACAGCCTCGGTGTCGCGGATCAGCCGGTCGTAGGAAACGACCTTTACGCCTGCAGCTCTGGCTGCTTCTGCGGCGGCGGCGGCAGCGGTGCCGTCCTGCGGGCAGATGATGAGAACTTGGACGCCCTTGGTGATCAGAGCTTCAACATTCTCTTTTTCTTTGGCGGAAGAGCCCTGGCTGAAGAGAATCTCAACGTCGTAGCCAGCAGCTCCCAGAGCATCCTTGAAGCGGGTCTCGTCCTGTATCCATCTTGGCTCGTCTTTGGTCGGTAGAACGATGCCGACAGCCAGCTTACCTTCCGCAGGTCCTTTAGTGGCAGTGCCACCACAGGCTGAAAGGACTGTGGAAACAATCATCAGTACAGCAACCAGACTGTACCACATTTTTTTAGACATGTTTTCTTCTCCTTAATCTTTTGTATCGAATGTTTTAGTTATGGTAATCTTTTGTATCGAATGTTATGGTAATTATATTGTACTTTGATCTTTTTCCATCACCTCCTCTCAACTCGTGTGGGATTCGAAAGAATATCGTCAACAACGATAGCAATCGAACCGATTACGCTAGCATCCGAGCCAAACGCAGACAGGAGGATTTCCATCTGTTGGTTGATCTCAGGCGGTGAATACTTTTCTATACTCTCTTTAATCGCTGGTAAAAGGTAATCTCCAGCAATGCTCATCGGACCGCCCAAAATGATCTTCTCGGGATTGAAAATATTAACAAGGCCAGCAATGCCCATTCCCATTGCTGCACCTGTCTCAGCGAATGTATCCAATGCCTCCACATCACCTGCATCAGCGGCTTGTTTTATTAAGTGTATAGAAAGCGGAGCATTTTGTTCCGCCATGAGGCGCGGGATGATACTGCTCCTCTTGATCTCTAAACGTGCTTGCATGCGCTGGATGACTGAATACTGGTTAGCATGTGTTTCCCAACAGCCATGATTGCCCCAATGACAAGGTGTATGGGATGGCTCCTGCAAAATGGGGAAGTGCCCAATCTCACCTGCATAACCTTTATTTCCCCGATAGAGCTCGCCATTAAGAAACAAACCTCCCCCAATTCCAATACCAGCAAAAACAAAAATAAAATCCCGGGTTTGACGCGCCACCCCGAATAAGTGTTCACCCAATGCCGCGGCGTTTGCATCATTATCAATGAATACATTTAAACCTGAATTTTCCGAAAATATCTCCCTCATTGGTACATTGCGCCAATGTAAATTCGGCGCTAAGACTAAGACCCCTTCAGTGAGGTCCACAATTCCAGGAATTGCCACCCCCAAACCGAGCAGACGTGGATTCTTTGTTTTACTTATAGCAATAGCTTTATCAACGAGTTGTAAAGTCTGCTTGAGGGTAGTTGCTTGCTCTTCTGCCGGGTCAGCACTTACTAATTGTCGCCAGAGAATCTGTCCGATGAAATCAGTCAGCACAACTAAGACGAAATCTACACCTAGTTCCACGCCGATTACACAACCAGCTTGCGGGTTGAGTTCCAATAAAGTAGAGGGACGACCAGTGCCAGACTGGTTCAATCCCGTTTCATAAATCAATCCTCGCTCAAGCAATTCCTCAACAAGACTTGAGACTGTAGACTTGTTGAGACCGGTCAGGTTAGCAAGTCGTGCGCGAGAAAGGGGCGCCTGGTTATGTAAATGCCGAAGCGCCAACGAAAGATTCAAATTCCTAACAAAGGTTTGATCGACTGTATTTTGGGTGTGCATGGGTACAGAATTTAGTTTGTTGGTTCAACATACTAATTAAAGCAGGAAAGCTTTCTTTTGTCAATATCCATTTGCGGCGGGTTTTTTGACTTAGGGGATTTAATTAAGAGATGGTTTTTATTATATTGAATTTATAATACCGTCTTATGCCCAGAATAAAATATGAGCAAACAATGGACATTGAACTGGTAATACAATCATTGGTAAGGTTCTCGTCGCCACTCAACCTTTCTTATACAGGAGACAACCATGACACTTCTTTCAATCATCCCCCCCCCCGATATTTACCAGGCTCGTAGAATCCTTTGCATCCAACCTCATTATGATGATAACGATATCGGTGCGGGCGGTACATTGGCACTGCTGCATGACAGAGGTGCTGAAATAATATATCTGACCGTAACCGATGATCTGATGGGTGTGCTGGATATTTCATTATCTGGCGAGGCAGCCACGCATCAACTCAGACACGAACAAGTTAGAGCAGGCAAGATCATTGGGGTCAGCCAGCATCACTGGCTAAATTACCCGGACGCGGGTGCCTACGATTATTACGAGCTGCGACGCGAGATCATCAGAACAATCAGACTGGTGAAACCCGACCTCCTTTTCGCTCCTGACCCCTGGCTGGCGTACGAAGCTCACCGTGACCACGTCCTGACCGGACAGGCGGCAGCAGAAGCCACCACGCTCTACAGCCTGCCTCGCCTACCCAGCGATCCAGAAGTAGATGCGGCATACATTCCACACGAGGTGCTTGGGATTGCGCTTTACTATACCAATGCCCCAAATACGATAGTGAATATTAGCCCGGTACACGAGAAGAAAGAAGAGGCTGTGCGTTGTTACCAATCACAGTTCTCAGACGAGGATATGGCGAGGCTGCTAATGTTCCTGGATGCCAAGGAGCACATAGCTGCGGAAGGATGTAAGTTCCCGCTTGCAGAAGGACTGAAAGTGATGCATCCCCTGCAGCTTCATTGTGGTTTATAAAGTAAAGCTATTGGACAGTGTAGATCACGTTCCGGCATGGGGAACATGGAAACAGCATCGCCAGTAGAGTAGAATCACAGCGTGAACACATCGTCTCCAGCAGTAACCAAATCACACAGTTTCTCATTCCAGTTTAGGTGGACGCGTCACAGCACCATTCTGCTCAGTGGTTTCCTGCTCACCATCACTCTCATTATATATATCTGGTGGCCATTGGCAGAGGAAGTGCTCAGCTATATCGACTGGAATGGACCCTGGTGGCGATATATTGATTGGTTACTCATCGGTATCTTTTTCTTCATGTCGCTCGTGATCATGGTTCGGGCTGACCTGCGAGTTGACGCGTTAATCCTGTTCGTTGGCACCTGCGGGGGACTGGTAATCGAATCCTGGGGTACGCAGACAAACCTGTGGTTCTACTACACATCTGAACGTCCACCCATCTGGATCATCCCAGCCTGGCCGATAGCCAGCCTGTGCATCGACCGGTTAACCCAGCTGCTTAAATATCTAACAACAAGATGCTCATCTAAAAAGTCAGGAGGGATTCCCATAGCCCAGTTTTTGAATGTCCATACTCTTTATTGGCTAATTTTCGGCTCGTTCTATATATTAATGCTTACCTTCGTTGCACCGACATTCGACCATTCGTTCACTAAGGCTGCCCTGCTGCTGTGCGCGATTATTATCTTTACACCCACAGATAAACAGACAACCTGCTTGACTTTCATTGCCGGAAGCGGGCTGGGTTATTTTCTTGAGCTGTGGGGCACCACCCGCCAGTGTTGGACATACCATACCTACCAAACCCCCCCATTATTCGCAGTCCTGGCGCATGGCATGGCTGCGGTTGCCTTCTGGCGGGCAGGATTATTATTACGGGCAGTTATTCATAAATACAGGGAAGTCAGGGGGGGAGCACAGATCCGGAGTCCATTACCGAGGGTACTGATGGATATCCTGGTTAGTAGTTCTGAAGCTAATAAAAAGGGAAAAGATCCAGGCAATTGAAGAAAGGAATAATAATATGGGAAAAAATGGGAGGTAAATCAATGTCAAGGTTATAAGCAAAATCTGATATATATTCACAATGTCAAGACAGTAGCCCCCTCACCTGGTAAACAAACATATATGTCCGCATCAACCCCGGTTGCATGCAAGTAACATAACTTAACCGACCTGATAAAAGCCTCCAGGGCATCTGACCGAACGAGAGCTACAGCACATCCGCCAAATCCTGCGCCAGTCATGCGAGCTCCGTAACACTCTGGTTGGTGATTGGCGCATGCCACGATCTTATCAAGGGCATCACTGGAGACCTCGAAATCATCACGCAGGCTGACATGACTGGCTTTGAGCAATTCTCCAAGACGGGGGATGTCACCCAGTCGTAAGGCAGCGACCGCATCCAATACCCGCTGATTCTCGGTGACCACGTGGCGGGTACGGCGAAACAGGACATCATCCACCAGCGCAGACCTCCCAACAAGCATATCCAAGGTCACATCGCGCAGGGCAGGGACACCGAAGGAACGCGCCGCCGCCGCACACTCGGCATGACGCTGGTTATATGCCGAATTAACCAGTTCACGCCGCGTCGTTGTATCCAATACAAGAATCGCGATACCTGGTGGAATTGGAACGTGCTGGAATTCCAGTGAGCGACAATCCAGGAAAAAAGCATGACCAAGCCTGGCTCCGGCTGAAACCATCTGGTCCATGATGCCAGAGTTTAAACCCAGCCATTGGTTCTCAGCCGCCTGGCATATTTTCGCCATGCGTACCGGGTTCCATTCCAAACCACTTGTTTTAATAAAAGCACGTGCAGTTACCAACCCGGCTGCAGCCGAGGAAGAGAGCCCAGCGCCGATAGGAACATCACCCACCATAATCCCTTCCCAGCCAACCAGGTGGTAACCAGCGTCTTGAAATGCCCAGGCAATTCCTTTTATATTTTCTGACCAACCGCGGTTGCGGTGGATATCATCAAGAGAGAATTCAACCTTCTCAGCAAAGTCGAGTGAATAAACAACCACCATCCGATCCTGGCGGATGCGCAAAGCCAACCATACCGCACGATCGATTGCCAGCGGCAGGACAAAACCATCATTGTAATCCGTGTGCTCACCGATCAGGTTTATCCTTCCCGGTGCACGGACAAGAAATTCTGGATCAGAGTGAAAACAGGCATGAAATTCATCAACGAGCTTTTTTTTGAAATCCATTTGAGTCCCACATACCTTTGACGTATATAGTTGGACAGGATATGTCAGGATCGTTCCCAGCGTGCGTAAACTGCCTGTGAGAGCAATCTACCAGCGCTCTTCTCACGGATAACCAGCTCACCACAATCCAATTTCCCGTGATATCCATCCATCATCTCAGCCAGAGCGGTGTGGATATGTAATGCAGATAACTTGACCGCGTACACTGTCAGAACCACGAACAATGGATTATCAGACAGCACAGCCCGGCAGGCTGCCAACAAACGAGGAAGTGCCTTATAGAGCTCCCACACTTCACCTTTAGGTCCACGCCCGAATTTTGGTGGATCGAGAATGATTCCATCATACTTCGAACCCCGCCGTCCCTCACGCTGAACATATTTATAAGCATCATCAACAATCCAACGGATAGGTTTTTGGACCAGATCAGATAGAACCTGGTTTTTGCGCGCCCATGAAACAGCTTTCCTGGAGGCATCCACATGGGTAACCATGGCACCAACCGCAGCTGCAGAAAGAGTCGCCAAGCCGGTATATCCAAACAGATCAAGCACTTTCGGTGACCGTCCCTCACCCTGGATCAACGAACTGAACCATTCCCAATGTGCAGCTTCTTCGGGAAAGACTCCCAAGTGACGGCCAGGGGTTGTCTGTGCCCAGAATTTTAGACCACCGTAAGACATTTGCCACTGTTCCACCATTTTCTTATTAAACTGCCAATGACCACCACTCTCCTCGCTGGTCGGTTTGAATACTGCATGTGCCTGATCCCAGTGTGATTGCGGCAGTGAGCAACACCAAAGAGCCTGGACCTCTGGCCGGATAATGATGTACTCTCCAAAACGCTCCAGTTTTAATCCATTTCCGCTATCGAGCAGCTCATAATCGATCCAGGCAGGTGAATCAAGCAAAATCAACTGGGGAGAACTGGTCATAAATTACCAATCAGTAAATGGAGAAAAATACTACTTGCTTTTTTCCCACATCTATTGTAAAATGTGGGAGAAAGTGGTAGGAAGTGGAGGATGCCGGTGTCTACCGGCATTCAACATATTAAGGAGGCAGTAGAACATATGTTCCTGGGTACGTACCAGCACTCCCTTGATGATAAAGGAAGACTCACGATACCAGCCCGATTCCGCTTGCTGCTGGAAGGAGGCGCCTATGTCACCCAGGGTCTTGACCGGTGTCTGATGGTTCTGACGACCGACTCCTTCAAACAGGTCTATGAGCGTCTGAATGCCATGAATTTCGCCGACCCTACCACCCGGCTGCTTCGCCGTCTTATCCTGTCCAACGCCTACCCGGTCGAGGTGGACAAGGTTGGCCGGATCCTCCTGCCACAAAACCTGCGCGACTTCATTACTTTGGGTGGAGAGGCCGTAATCGCCGGGGTAGGCGAATACTTTGAAATCTGGACGCCATCCTTATGGAACGACCAGGTAGTCCAAATTCAGGATACTGAAACCAACAACCAACGTTTTGCGACCTTAGACCTCTCAAAATCCTAAGATGGCAACGGTGTCGCACATACCAGTACTTTACCATGAAATTATACACGCGTTGCAGCCAAAAAGCCCAGGCTTCTATGTGGATGGGACATTGGGTGCGGGTGGACACGCCCGCGGGATCATGGAGGCTTGTGCACCAAATGGGTGCCTGCTAGGAATCGAGATTGACCCGCAGGCGCTTGCACTTGCACGTGAGACCTTGGCTCCTTACGTGGGGCACGTCCAACTGGTCCAAGCCTCCTATACTTCTCTATCAGCAATCTTGAAAGAACGTGGATGGAATTCTGTGCAGGGCATCCTACTTGACCTTGGTGTCTCCTCCATGCAACTCAATACAGCCGCCAGAGGTTTCTCTTTTCAGTACGATGGACCATTGGATATGCGATTCGATCCCAGCAACCCATTAACGGCAGATCACCTGGTCAACAAAAGTTCTGAAGCCGAATTAGCTGATATTCTTCACCTATATGGGGAAGAACCCTCCGCCCGACGCATCGCTCATGCGATCATTCAAGCAAGACCCGTAACCGGTACAAAGGAACTGGCAGAGATCGTCATCAGGGCAGCAGGTAAACAGCATGGGCGTATTAATCCCGCCACACGGACGTTTCAGGCTCTGCGCATAAAAATCAATGACGAACTAAATGCCATCGAATGTGTCCTACCCCAGGTGACAGCAGCCCTGGCACCAGGTGGAAGGCTTGCGATTATTTCCTTCCACTCACTGGAAGATCGAATCGTCAAGAAGTTTATAAGAAGCGAAAGCCGAGACTGCCTTTGTCCAACACGCCAACCAATCTGCACCTGCGGGCACAAGGCAGTGCTAAAGGAGATCACCCGTAAACCCATCAGGTCTGGAAACATTGAAACGAATGCCAACATCCGGGCACGCAGCGCACGATTAAGAGTCGCAGAAAGAATATAGGATTCTGGTTCTAATACTTACGGTAAAAATGGATATATCTCGGATCATCTTACCTAATAAACAAGCACCATGGCGCACCCGCCGGCAAAAGATCGTGTGGTTCCTGGGTGCATTGATCGCCATTACGATGGTTGCCGCCATTTATCTAAGCGTAACGGCAAATGCAGCCATCACCGGGCGCGAAATCCAGAACCTACAAGCTGCCATCAGCTCCAACCAGCTCATCAATGCCGATCTGGAAGCCAGTATTGCATCCCTGCTTTCCACCAGAGAAATGGAATCCCGGGCAGAGGTTATTGGATTCCAGCCAATTAAGCTGGACGAGGTGGAATATATAGTTGTTCCGGGATATGTTCCACCAGAACCAGTCATCCCCTTCAATGGATCATATTTTGAAGGACGATCACCAGCCACACCTCCGGAATACACACAATCACTGTTAGATTGGTTCAATGAGTTAATCCGCTCACCTGAAACCATCAGTATAGGCATCCAATAATGATAAAACAGTTCGGCTGGCGATCGAAGGTTGTAGCATTTATCCTAGCAGCGTTAGGCTTGTCCATCGTCGTCCAGATGGTGCGCATCCAGAACAGCCCTGAGGCAGAGATCTTCCGCCAGATAGCCAACGATTTCGCGGTTGCTTCCCGTACAATATATCCCGCGCGAGGTGAGATCTTCGACCGCAACGGTCGCCAGTTGGCAGGGAACAGGACGGTATACGAAATCGGGGTTAACCTTGAAGAAGTACGCATTTATGATGATACACAGACCATCGCCGAAGAACTCAGTAAAACATTGGGATTGGACTATAACGAAATTGTCGAATCGATCACCCATCCTCCAATAGAACACCTGAAATACCTTGGACTTGCGGATTATATCCCTGCGAGCCAAGCTAACATCCTCATGGAAAAACAGAATGAATATGTTGAACAAGCAAATAAGGGAAAGGGAAATTCAGCCTCACTCGCTGGATTAGAATTCACCGCCCATTACCAACGTACCTATCCGGAAAATGAACTGGCTTCAAATATTATAGGGTTCGTCACACAAAAAGAGGGGATCGGCTTTTTTGGTATCGAAGGAGAATACGACGAGCAACTGGCAGGCACAAAAGTGGAAGTTTTAGTTCCACAAGATCCAAACAGAGCGGAAGAAATACCCAAAGTACCCGACGGGACGACCTTGATCCTTACCATACACCGTGAGCTGCAAGCCGCTGTCGAGGATATCCTGGATGAGGCGCTATCAAAATATGACGCTCAATCGGGGACTATCATTGTCATGGATCCCCGCTCAGGAGAAATATATACCATAGCAGCAACGCCTCGTTTAAACCTTAATAAGTTCTGGAACTATTACGGTGTATACAACAATGGGAATGAATTCAACCGGGCGATCAGCATACCCTATGAACCAGGCTCGGTCTTTAAGATCCTAACAATGGCAGCCGCACTAGACAGTGGTACAGTACAGCCGGATACGATATTTCTGGATACCGGTGCCATCACGGTCGGAGGGCATACCATCCGAAACTGGAATGGTCAAGCCTGGGGTTACCAAGACATGACAGGCTGTTTGCAACATTCCCTGAATGTTTGTCTTGCATGGGTATCCTCTCAAATGGGAGCTGAAACCTTTTACCAATATATGCAACGATTCGGTATTGGTCGCCTAACAGGCATCGATCTTGCGGGAGAGACATCTGGCCGGATAAAGTTCCCGGGCGATGACGACTGGTACCCGGTCGAACTTGGCACCAATGCCTTTGGTCAGGGTGTGGACGTCACAACGATCCAGATGATCATGGCGGGGTCTGCAATTGCCAATGATGGCAGAATGGTCACACCTCACGTTGTTAAAGGGATGATTAAAAACGGCGTGCAATACAACACACCGCTACAAATCGCAGGTACACCTATCACAGCTTCAACCGCTCACACATTGAACGAGATGCTGGCCAACTCCCTGGAAGAAGAGTCTTCTTCAGCCCTAGTAAGAGGGTTTCGTGTGGCTGGCAAGACAGGTACTGCAGAAATCCTTATACCTAATGAAGGATACACCAGCGGTGGAACGAATGCTTCATTTATCGGATGGGGACCAGTGGACGATCCACGCTTTATTGTATATATCTGGCTGGAAAAACCCACCGCATCAATCTGGGGATCTGAGACTGCTGCTCCAGTATTCGCACAGGTGGTCGAGAAGACCGTCGTGCTGATGAATATCCCACCAGATGAAATTCGCCTCCAGGTCGCCGCAAGGTAAGGAACACTCATGTTAACCCTGGCAGATGCAATCGAAGCCTTGAAGAATACACGCCCAATGATGAAAACATTGGTCATAACAGAGGCAGCCATTGATTCTCGATTGGTAATCCCAGGTGGAATGTTCGTTGCATTGGCAGGAGAGCATGCAGACGGTCATGACTTCGTGGCTGAAGCCTTCAAGCGGGGTGCCTCGTTTGCACTAATCGAGCATGAACTATCCGAACCATTCCCAATATTGGATCTACGGAAAGCCCTATCCACAGACATAGTCAGCGAGCTCGAGCCTCCATTGTGCCTGCGAGTTGAGAAAACGCTACCAGCCCTGCAGCAGATCGCCCGTTTCTGGCGCCGAAAACTTGACCTGCGTGTGATTGGTATAACAGGGAGCGTTGGGAAATCAACAACCAAGGAACTGGTCGCGGAAGTACTCAGTCAACGATTCCGCACTTTAAAAAATCCAGGAAACTTGAACAATGAGATCGGTTTACCCTTAACCATCTTACGCCTGGGTTCTGGTTATGAACGGGCTGTCCTGGAAATGGGTTTTTATGTGCCAGGCGAGATTGCCCTGCTGTGCGATATTGCATTACCGCAGGTTGGCGTAGTAACCAACATTGGAACTGTTCATGCAGAGAGAGCAGGAACGCAGGAAGCCATTGCACGCGGCAAGGCAGAACTAGTCCAAGCCCTCCCCCCTGCACCAGATGGGACAGCCATCCTGAACTACGATGATCCATGGGTACGACAGATGGCTGAGAAAACGCGTGCGCAGACCTTCTTTTATGGAATAAGCCCTGACGCTGACCTATGGGCTGATGGGATTGAGAGTCTGGGACTTGACGGTATTCGCTTCCAACTGCACTACCGCAAAGAAACTCTCCATGCTCACGTACCATTGATCGGACACCACTCAGTTCAGACAGCGTTACGCGCTGCAGCAGTCGGGCTGGTAGAAGGGCTTACCTGGCAGGAAATCTTTGATGGCATACGCCAAGGGCATACGCAATTGCGATTGGCTGCCGTACGCAGCGAAAAAGGTGCTCTGATGCTGGATGACACATATAATGCCTCACCTGAATCCACTCTGGCTGCACTGAATCTGCTGAGCGAACTTGATGGTCGGAAAATCGCTGTCCTGGGTGACATGCTCGAATTGGGATCGTACGAGCACCAAGGTCACGAACTGGTCGGACTACGAGCCGCCCAGATAGCGAAAATACTGGTCACCCTTGGTACACGCGCGCATATCATCGCTGACACTGCACGAAAAGCAGGAATGCACAAATCAACTATCTTCGAATTCGAAGAAGTAGACCAGGTCATCGCCTGGTTACATGAAAACCTGACTGAAAAAGATTGCGTATTGATCAAAGGATCACATAGTATGCATATGGATCGTATCGTATCCGCACTGGAGGTTGACTCTTGAAACAGATCTCTCTAGCGTTAAGCCTGGCCGGGTTAAGCTTTATGTTAACGGTCATCTGGGGTGGTCCATTATTAAGAATACTTCGACACTTCAAGATCGGCAAGTTGATCCGCGTCGAGGAGCCCGGTCAGCATGCTATCAAGATGGGTACGCCAACGATGGGTGGGGTAATGGTCATCCTGCCAGTAGTATTACTAACAATTCTACTTAATGCAGCCTCGCTGATCGGTCTGAGCGGTGTTGGTCGTTCAGTAATGGTGCCAATGTTGGTCTTGATCGGTTATGCAATCCTGGGTGCTCTGGATGATTGGGAGGGAATACGCGGCAAGCGTCCAGGTGAAGGCATGCGTATCCGCACCAAATTCCTGGCACAGGCCATTCTGGCTGTCAGTATTGCTCTTGTCCTTAAGTACATGGTTTTGACTCCAGACATGTTTCTCCCCGGCATCAAAGGAATGATCGAATTGGGTGTATGGTACATCCCAATCGCGGCATTCATCATCGTGGCGGAATCCAATGCCGTGAATTTCACAGATGGTCTGGATGGGTTAGCCGGTTTGATTGCTGCAACCGCTTTCGCAGCCTTCGGTGGTATCGCCATGATGCAAGGTCAGGTCTACCTAGCACGTTTTGGCTTTACCCTGGTTGGTGCCCTTTTCGGTTTTCTTTGGTACAACGTGCATCCTGCTGAACTTTTCATGGGAGATACTGGCTCGCTTTCATTGGGAGCAACACTAGCAGTCGTGGCTTTGATGACCGGTCAATGGCCTCTGCTTGTTCTCATCGGAATCATCCCCCTCAGCGAGGCACTGAGTGTTGTCCTGCAAATATTTTTCTTCAAGCTGACCAAGGGCAAACGATTGTTCAAGATGGCACCATTACATCTGCACTTTGAACTGCTTGGCTGGAGTGAGACGCAAGTTGTGCAACGATTCTGGCTGATCGGTCTACTGGCAGCCATGATCGGGGTTGGCCTGGCATTAGTTTGATAAGAAGATAAACAGCGATGGAAAATAACTGGCAAGGAAAACGGGTATTAATCATCGGAGCTGCTCGACAAGGGCTGGCTTTAGCGCGTTACCTTGCCTCTCACGGTGCCCACGTGACATTAAATGACCGGCGTACCAGCTCTGAGTTACAAGCAGAGATGGATACTCTAAAAGAAGTTGGAGTGAAATGGGCTTTGGGTGACCATCCACTGGAGCTTCTGGATCAATCCGACCTGATGTGTCTTTCTGGAGGCATCCCCTTATCACTCTCGATTGTAAACGAAGCCGTCAAGCACAGGATACCTATATCAAATGATACACAGATATTCCTAGAAGCCGCACCCTGTAAAACAGTCGGTATCACCGGCTCGGCAGGTAAAACAACCACTACCAGCCTTGTCGGTAGCATGGCACAGATGGCATTCGAGGGTCGACCAGAAAAAGTCTGGATCGGAGGAAATATCGGTGATCCTTTGATCAAATATGTCGATAATATGAGCCCAAAAGACCTGGCAATCCTGGAAATCTCCAGTTTCCAGTTAGAACAGATGACGATCTCTCCCAATATTGCCGCTGTTCTCAATATTACACCCAATCACCTTGACCGTCATGGAACATTCGAATGCTATAAAGCTACAAAGATGCGGATGATCGAATTCCAGACCAAACAAGACATTTCAATCCTGGGTCGTGACGATCCGGGTTCATGGAATCTTCGCTATATGGTCAAAGGGCACCTCATTTCTTTCGGATTTCGTCTTCCAGGCGGAGATGACAATGGTACTTTTGTTAAGAACAATATTTATTTCTTGCGTGAGAAAGGCGTTGACATCCCCCTGATGACCAAAGATGCGATTCACCTGCGGGGTGAGCACAACCATCTGAATGTGTTGGCAGCTTGCTCCATTGGTCATGCAATCGGTCTTGAGCCAGCTATTATGAACAAAGCTGTTGACAATTTCCAGGGCATCGCTCACCGCCTGGAATTCATACGCAAATGGCACGATGTAGACTGGTATAACGATTCAATTGCAACTGCTCCTGAACGGACGATGGCTGCCATTCAGTCTTTTAATGAACCTATCCTGCTGCTATTGGGAGGTCGTGATAAAAATCTTCCCTGGGAAGACCTGGCTGTATTAATTCGAAAAAAGGTTGACGATGTCATCCTGTTCGGGGAAGCCGCTGGTAAGATAGCGAAGGTACTAGAACAGGTTGAGGGAAGAAAACACCCTTATAGTGTATCGCACTGCACTTGTCTAAGAGAAGCCGTCCAGAAGGCAGCAATTACAGCCAAACCAGGCAGTGTAGTATTGTTTTCTCCAGGTGGAACGAGTTTTGATGAATTCCGCGACTTTGAAGAGCGCGGGGAGAGTTACCGTAAATGGGTACAAGAGCTTTAATCAACCAACCTGGTTTTCATGCATCAGCAGGACGGAAAATCGCCGTTCGCGGCGGTGATACCATCCTCCTGTTGGCAGTAATTGCCCTGGTGGTCTTCGGGCTGCTGATGCTATATTCAGCGAGTTGGGACTATTCACTCAACATATTACATAAAGCACCCTGGTATTTATTTGAACGCCAGTTGATCTGGGTAGGGATAGGGATCGTAATCGCGTTTTTTCTAGCTCGTTTTGACTATCATCACTGGCAGAAACTTGCCTTACCAGGCATGATATTAACCATCGCCCTTCTTCTAGGTGTTCTTCTGGTCAACGAGATCCGTCTTGGTGCCACACGGACCATCTATAATGGGTCGTTACAGCCGTCAGAGGGGGCAAAGCTGGTCACAGTGATCTATTTATCCGTCTGGCTGTACGCTAAACGTGAACAACTTCACGATCTACAGATGGGATTAATCCCGCTGGGTATGATCCTGGGTATCATCGGCGGCTTAATCTATCTCCAACCTGACCTAAGCGCTACAGGAACGGTGTTGATATTGGGAGGTTTGCTGTTCTTCCTGGCTGGCGGTGATTTACGGCAGATCACCCTGCTCCTGATATTTGCAATCATCGTCGGATGGATCGTTATCCGATTTCATCCAACCGGTCACGAGCGTGTGACCAGTTATTGGTTAGGTCTGATAGATCCGATTAAATCGTCTTACCATGTCCAGCGTTGTTTGGAATCCATTGTGAAAGGCGGCCTTTTTGGAGTTGGGATCGGACGCAGCGATACCAAGTTACTCAGCCTGCCATCACCTGCTTTCGACAGTATCTTTGCGGTGGTCGCCGAAGAGCTTGGGTTATTTGGATCATTGGTTATTCTCAGCATATTTTGCGTGCTAGTCTGGCGCGGTCTGGTCATCGCCCGCCGGACGCCTGACATGCTCGGCTCATTGCTGGCGTCAGGGCTTGTTTTCTGGATCGGGCTAGAAGCATTGATCAATATGGCGGCAATCGTTGGCGTACTCCCTTTTGCTGGCAACGCCCTGCCATTTTTCAGCGCTGGCGGCTCGAGTATGACCATCATGTTAGCTGCCATCGGCATTTTATTGAACATATCCCGCCAGACAGGAGAAGTCCAAATAGCTGATGAGGAATGGAGAACGAATAGTGCGAATTCTGACCTGCGCTGGTGGAACCGGCGGCGGCGTATATCCCGCCCTCGCCGTTCTGAAGGCCATGAAGGATAACATAACCGACCTGTTGTGGGTTGGTGGAGAAGGCGGCATGGAAGGCGATCTGGTCAAACGACAGGGAATCCCCTTTACGACCATTCCAGCAGCCGGCGTACACGGCGTGGGTCTGCGCGCCTTACCCCGCAACCTGGTCCAATTAGGACGGGGCGTATTTGCTTCTCGCCGTATCCTGCGGCAATTTCAACCGGATGCACTATTCTTCACAGGCGGTTATGTTGCAGTCCCAATGGCATTGGCTGGCAGGCGCATACCAACCTTGCTTTATGTGCCAGATATTGAACCCGGGTTGGCGATAAAATCCGTATCCCGTTTCGCTGATCGGATCGCCGTTACTGCGGAAGCCGCTCAAAAATACTTCCCATCTCATGCTCATACAAGCGTGACAGGTTACCCGGTGCGCCCCGATCTTGCTTCCTGGGATCGCAAATCCGGTCGCAGGAGCCTGGGATTGTCAGAAGACCTGCCCGTCGTGCTTGTTTTTGGAGGGAGCAAAGGTGCGCGTTCCATCAACCTGACCTTGCTGGAATACCTGCCCGCATTGCTTGAGATCGCACAGGTCATTCACATCAGCGGTGAGTTGGACTGGCACAGGGTTGAAACCGCCCGGAAAAGTTTGGTATCGAATCATGCCCGCCGTTACCACGCCTTTACATATCTCCATGAGGAGATGGGAGCTGCTCTTGCAGGAGCAGATCTGGTGATATCCCGGGCAGGTGCTTCAACATTGGGAGAATTCCCACTCTTTGGACTGCCGGCTGTGTTAGTGCCGTATCCGTATGCCTGGCGCTACCAAAAAGTGAATGCCGATTATCTGGCTCAGCGCGGGGCGGCGGTTATTATCGAGGATTCCAGATTAAAGGAAGAATTGTTACCGACCGTGAGTAATTTACTTGCGAATCCCACCAAACTGGGAGCCATGCGCACCTCCATGCGGGATCTAGCCCGCCCGCAGGCTGCATCTGACATCGCCAAACAATTGCTGACACTGGCAAGAAAGAGATAATCCATGGTTAGCCTGATCTATATCTTCTGGATGTACGTTATTCTATTTGCAATCGTTGGCGCTATGCGCGGCTGGGCAAAGGAATTATTGGTCAGTTTTAGTGTCATCCTCTCTCTTGCTCTCAACCACGTATTGAAGAAGTATATCCCGGTAGTCTCGGAATTGCCGATCGAAAGCACGACCCTGTTCTGGATACGTGCCTTGATCACCATCGGCCTCGTATATTTCGGTTATCAAACGGTCGCCAGCATCCCTCATCTTGCAGCCAGGGCAGCGCGTGAGCGCCTCCAAGACTCCCTCTTCGGAATTTTCCTTGGAGCATTGAATGGGTATTTAATCTCCGGAACTGTCTGGTTCTATTTGAGCGAAGCTGGTTATCCTTTCGATAAAGTAATATCAGCTCCCCAGGCAGGTTCTGCACTTGAAAAGGCAATATCCCTGATGATGCAATGGATGCCCCCACATATCCTTGGCGAACCGGGTATCTATTTTGCCGTGATCCTCGCCTCAATATTTGTCATTGTCGTTTTTATATAGTGTTCAAAGACTAATCATTATGACTCACGTCCATTTCATCGGCATTGGTGGCAGCGGGCTTTCTGCAATTGCCCGTCTCCTATTGGAGAGTGGGTACACGGTCACAGGTTCAGATCGTATCCTCTCGCCCTTTGCTGTCGACTTGCAAGATGCCGGTGTATCTGTGCAGATCGGACATGAGGCTGAGAACATCAGGGGAGCTGACTGGATCGTACGCTCGTCAGCCATCCCTGATGACAATCCTGAGGTCGTGGCCGCATGCCTGGCTGGTATCCCGGTTTTCAAACGGTCGGACTTTCTCGGTCAGTTAATGGCAGATAAGATCGGTATCGCAATTGCCGGGACACATGGCAAGACTACCACTACCGCAATGCTAGCGTGGACACTTTCTGAACTTGGGCAGGATCCGTCATTTATTGTCGGCGGAGTATTGACCAACCTGGGTGTCAACGCCCGAGCTGGAAAAGGTAAGGTCTTTGTTATCGAGGCAGACGAATACGACCGCATGTTCCTGGGATTGAAACCAAAGATCGAAGTAGTGACCAATGTGGAGTACGACCACCCCGACTGCTACCCAACCCCGAGCGATTTCCAGCGTGCATTTCAGGATTTTATCCATCTACTTCCTGCAGATGGCAAGCTCGTGGCTTATGCAGACGACACGGGAATAGCTTCAGTGCTTAAAGAAATCACACTTAGAGGCACAAACATCGTCCGCTATGGAATACAAGCACCTAAACTTGATAGCAAAGCAGAAAATATTCATCCAAATCCAATGGGTGGTTTCTCCTTCAATGCCCATATTTACGATGAAGAGGTCAATGTCGCATTGAGCGTACCTGGCAGGCACAATGTTCTGAATGCACTTGCAGTGTTATGTGTAATCAACCTGCTGGGACTATCCATAAAAGATGCTGCATTTCCACTGAGTACATTCAAAGGAGTCGGTCGACGTTTTCAATTCTGTGGTGAGGCAAATGAGATCACAATAATAGATGATTATGCGCACCATCCAACAGAAATACGTGCCACACTGGCTGCTGCCCGCGCCTGTTACAACCAACGCCACATCTGGGCTGTCTGGCAACCGCACACCTACTCGCGCACCCAATCGCTTTTCAACGAATTCACACGGTCCTTTAATGACGCTGATCATGTTATTGTCACAGAAATCTATGCAGCGCGCGAAGAAAAACAGGATTATTCCTCCTTGCAAGTCGTGAAATCCATGAATCACCCAAATGTACTTTTCATCTCATCTCTTCAGGGTGTTGTGGATTATCTGGCTGCTCATCTTCAGCCCGGCGATGTACTACTGGTGCTTTCTGCAGGGGATGCAGACCAGGTCAGCACCCAGGTGCTAACCCGTCTTCAGGAAAGTGAGGCAAAGGATGATTGAGAAGGATAGGAATTATCAGTTTGATCCACTTGGACTGCCACATAATAAAAAAACGGAGGTCAAGAGAATGATGGATCATAACAACCAACCTCAGGACAGAAACCAAAAGTTTCAAAGAGTCAAGAATAAACCATTGAAGAAAGACATCATCCTGCGATTGATCGACTATCTACTCAGTATGCCTTAGGAAGATAACATTAAATGACCATCACCCTACCCCTCCACACACTGCGCGCGTTTTTCAGTGATCGGTTGCGAGAGAACACACCACTTGCACCCTATACATCTGCGCGCATTGGTGGCCCTGCAGACACCTTACTGACCGTTCATTCAGGTAAAGAATTGCGTGAAGTTGTGGAATATATGTGGAGGTTGGATGTCCCCTTCACCATACTTGGTAACGGATCAAATGTGCTTATCAGCGACCGGGGCGTACGCGGAATGGTTATCATCAACCGGGCAAAAGCTGTACAGTTCGAACCTGGAGAACAACCAAAAGTCTGGGCTGAATCGGGCATAACAATCAGCAACCTGGCTCACCGGGCAGCTTCGAAGGGATTGAGTGGCCTGGAATGGGCTGCCAACATCCCCGGTACTTTAGGTGGAGCTGTTTATGGCAATGCTGGTGCTTTCGGAAGTGACATTGCCAGCACATTGATCGTTGTCGAGCTCCTATGCGAAAACGGATTTGAACGCTGGCCTGTTGAAAAGATTAATTACGGCTATCGCACCAGTCTCTTGAAACAGCAAAAAAACAAAAACATTATTCTCGCAGCAGAAATGCAAATGAAAAACAGTACAAAACAGGTCGCTCAGGAAAAAATCCAACAATTCTCTGATTGCCGCAAGAACACTCAACCGCCGGGAGCCAGCATGGGTTCGATGTTTAAAAATCCGACCGGCGATCATGCCGGACGTTTGATCGAAGCAGCCGGATTGAAAGGAACGCGGATCGGGAATGCTGAGATCAGCCCTGTCCATGCGAATTTTTTCATAAGCAAGGGCAAGACAAAGGCGGATGATGTCCGTGCCCTGATCGAGTTGGCTCGCAGCAGGGTTGAAGCAATGTTTGGCATAAACCTTGAATTAGAAATTGAATTCCTGGGTGAGTGGTGAGATGAAACCGGAACACAAGTTGAAGATTGCTGTTCTTTTTGGCGGACGCTCAGGCGAACACGAGGTATCCCTCATGTCAGCCCGCTCGGTGCTGTCGGTGCTCGATCCGGATAAATATGATGTCACCCAGATTGGAATTACACACGAGGGAACCTGGATAACAGGTCGGCAAACATTGGATGTCATGAGTGGTGAGGCAAAAGGAGAGCAGGAGAACGTCATCCTGCCGGGTGATCCATCTCGTCCAGGTCTATACCGTCTTCACAAGACCGCTCATGGTGAATTATTTGAGCTACTCAATCATTTGGATGTGGTCTTCCCTGTGCTGCATGGAACCTACGGTGAAGATGGTACTCTGCAAGGACTCCTGGAAATGGCTGATATAGCCTACGTCGGTGCAGGTGTGACCGGATCCGCTGTTGGTATGGATAAAGGTGTATTCAAGGATGTGATGCGTGCCATTGGAATCCCGGTAGTTGAGTCAATCATCGTCATACGTTCTGAGATTGAAAGGGATATGGACGATATTATCCAACGCGCAGAAGCTGTGAGTGCTTATCCCCTTTTCACCAAGCCTGCCAATCTTGGTTCGTCGGTCGGTATCACGAAATGCAATAGTCGTGGAGACCTATCAGAAGGTTTATTGGAAGCTGCAGCCTATGACCGGCGCGTGCTCATCGAACGCGGCCTCAACGCACGTGAAATCGAGGTAAGTGTACTGGGTAATGATCAGCCGGAAGCTTCTTTGCCGGGTGAAATCCTGCCAAGTCGGGAATTCTATTCATATGAATCCAAGTACATTGATGGGACCTCCGGTCTACTTATCCCAGCCCCTATCCCATCAGAGGTCACAGAACAGGTACAAAGAGACGCGGTGAAAGCATATAGGGCAATTGACTGCGCCGGAATGGCGCGTGTGGACTTTTTATTGGACAAAGACACTGGCAATTTGTACCTTAACGAGCTTAACACCATTCCAGGTTTTACTCAGATCAGTATGTATCCTAAACTCTGGCAAGCCAGCGGTATTCAATACACTCAACTGGTTGACCGCCTGATCGACCTTGCAATGGAGCGCAAAGAAGATCGAGATCGCACTGAACGTCGGTTTCGGAGGGCTCAGTGATATCAAAGAAAGTTAACCTGAATCGCTCTGAGACAGTACGCCTGAGGTGGGCGCAACAGAGTGCCAACCGACAGCGTTCGATCCCCCCTGTCGTTAAACGTAGCAGCGGGATGGGGTATGTTTCCACCAAGCAAGCAGCACGGGTGAGAACTGGAAAACGGTACAGCGCTGTGCTGGATGTACCCGGTGTGAAAATCCATATGCCGGCGATCCCTACCATAAAAATTGGTTGGCGCTTGGTATCATTTTTTATCAGCGCACTGCTTGGATGGGCTATCTATTCCTTATGGACATCACCAACCTACCAGGTGATTGAGGCTAAGGTATATGGGAACCAACGGATCGAAGTGAACGAGATAAACAGCGTTCTGGGAGTGATCGGTAAACCAGTGTTCCTGGTCATACCAGAACAAGTAGAACGTACCTTGCAACTGATATTTCACGACATGGCAAGTATCTCAGTCAAAGTATCCCTACCAAATCGGATCAATGTGACCGTGACCGAACGCCAGCCAATCATCGCCTGGCAGCAGGATGGCGGTCTGACCTGGATCGACAGCGAGGGAGTAGCCTTCAAGCCGCGCGGTCAGGTAGAAGGATTGATCCTTGTCACGGCGATGGCTCCTCCACCAGAAAGTCAAACAAGTGTTGACAATCCACAAGCGATCCCAACATTTATCTCCACCAGACTGGTAACAGCTCTACAAACCATAGCTACCCAAATCCCAAAGGGTACTCCAATCCATTATGAACCACAATACGGCCTGGGCTGGAAAGATGATCGAGGATGGATCGCTTACTTCGGTCAGAATACAGAAGATATGGAGCTAAAACTACAGATCTACCAAACCATGGTAGATTGGCTGATCCAGAGGGATGTGCACCCCTCCATGATCAGCGTGACTTATCCGGATGCACCATTCTATCGTCTGGAAGAGTGATCACTATGGATGAGATTGTTATTGGGATCGACGTTGGTACGACCAAAGTCTGCACATTGGTAGCCCGCGTGGAGGAGGAGGGTAAATTACGCATCCTTGGAGTAGGGATTGAACCATCAGGCGGGATACGCAAGGGCGTAATAGTAGACCTGGAGGCTGCCTCACAAGCAATCACCCGTTCAGTCGAGAAGGCTGAACATACAAGCGGACTTGAGATTTATACAGCGTTGGTCAGCCTGGCGGGAGCGCATGTCTCTTCGGTTAATAGCCGCGGAGTGGTTGGCGTGGACAGCGAATGTGTGGACGAATACGACGTTGCGCGCGCCCTCGATTCTGCCAGAGCAGTAGCCATCCCGCATAACCGTGAGATCATCCACGTGATCCAGCGCGGTTTTGTGGTGGACGGACAGGATGGAATACATTCTCCGATCGGTATGTATGGTTCCCGGTTGGAAGTAGAAGCCCACATCATCACCGCTGCCTCTGCTACAGTTGACAATCTGCGCCAGAGTATCGGAAAAGTTGGAGTGGAGGTATCACAGTTCGTACTCAATCCGCTAGCATCCGGTGAGGTCGTGTTAACAAAGTCAGAACGAGAAATGGGTGTTGGTGTCTGCGACATCGGTGGCGGCACAACCGATCTGGCGATCTATGTCAAAGGTGACGTCTGGCATACCATGGTATTAGCCGTGGGCGGGAACCATATCACAGCTGATATCGCCCAAGGTCTTCGGATGCCACTCGAACAGGCTGAGGAGATCAAAATTCAGCATGGTCACGCAGTACGCTCCGAGGTCGGGAGTGAAGAATATTTCAATGTACGTCCTTTCGGAGAAGATCAACCAGTCCAGATCAATCGACAGGAACTGGCTTATATCATCGAAGCCCGCGTGGCAGAGGTCTTCTCCATGACACTACAAGAAATCAAGCGCTCGGGTTATGATGGCCTGCTGCCAGCCGGTATGGTACTAACCGGCGGTAGCAGTGCTTTACCTGGTATTGCGCGACTGGCCAGCAGTGTTCTCGGCATGCCAGTCCGTACAGCTCAGCCAGAAAATCTTATCGGCCTGACTGATCGATTGAATTCTCCAGCATATTCAACCAGTGTAGGATTGCTGCACTGGGCTTTATCAATGCAAGAGCAAGATATCATATCGAGGCATGGCCAAAAACGCCGTCGCTACCAAGGAGATAGCCATATGAATCTAGACACTATAAAGACATGGTTAAAGAGATTACTGCCGTAATAGTTCGCAATACTTAGTATATTTATAAAAAATAAATCCATTAAAAAAGTAATTACACAAGGAGGAACAACATGGACTCGAACAAATCTCTCCAGGCAGAAACCTTCGCTCGCATAATGGTCATCGGAGTGGGCGGAGCCGGATCAAATGCTGTCAACCGGATGATCAATGAAGGCATCCAAGGCGTAGAGTTCATCGCCGTGAACACTGACGCCCAGGCTTTGCTGCTCTCGAAAGCAACTAACCGTGTCTGTTTGGGTGGCAAACTGACACGAGGTTTAGGTGCGGGGGGAGATCCTGAGATCGGACGCAAGGCTGCCGAAGAATCATCGGATGACCTTTACAAAGTCCTTAAGGGCAGCGATATGGTCTTCGTAACTGCCGGCATGGGCGGAGGTACAGGAACCGGGGCAGCGCCGATCGTTGCTCAGATCGCCAAAGAATCCGGCGCACTGACCATTGGGGTAGTCACCCGACCGTTCACCTTCGAAGGCGGCAAACGTATGCAATCAGCTGAAATTGGCATCGGAGAGCTCAAAGAACACGCCGATACGCTGATCGTCATACCCAACGACCGCCTGTTACAAATATCTGACAGACGCTCCAGTCTGATAGATTCGTTCCGCGCCGCTGATGAAGTATTGCACCAGGGTATACAGGGAATCTCAGAACTGATCACCATCCCTGGTTTGATCAACCTGGATTTTGCTGATGTGCGTGCAATCATGTCAGAGGGTGGTGCTGCCCTCATGGCAGTTGGAAAAGGTTCTGGTGACGAACGAGCCCGCCAGGCAGCCGAACAAGCGATTTCCAGCCAGTTGCTGGATATCACAATCGATGGTGCGCGCGGCGTGCTGTTCAATGTGACCGGTGGTCCAAATATGACCCTCTTCGAGGTCAACCAGGCTGCAGCCATTATCCGCGAGACCGCCCATCCAGATGTGAACCTGATATTCGGTGCAGTCATCGATCCGAACATGGGTGACGATCTGCGCATAACGGTCATCGCAACAGGTTTTGAGCGCAGCGGTGTACCACGCCGTGCACTGGAGCGCCCAAAACGCCACGTGGAATCTCCGGTCGAGCTGCCAGGTCATTTCATCCAACCCCGTGAGGCGGTCTCCGTGGGCGTGGAAGTGCAGAGCGGTGGCGAATCCAGACCAACATTGACCTATAACACCAACGAC
>Ga0315274_10000572_pt1 | contig 57153 bp, 49 predicted proteins | sample YL17G02_20_MG_FD_203700 | JGI IMG/M metagenome (GOLD analysis project Ga0315274, IMG submission 203700) | Sediment microbial communities from Yellowstone Lake, YNP, Wyoming, USA - YL17G02_20 | ecosystem: Environmental > Aquatic > Freshwater > Lake > Sediment | place: USA: Wyoming | collected...
GGGATTATCTCTGATATTGAGATTGCGTTGGCGTTCGCATCTTTGAAGAAATCGTTTTCCCTGGGAAAGCAGAAGCATCATCTTGATGAGCTTCTCGTAGAGGATGCGATGCGGGCTCCGGTGGTTTGGACAACACCATCTACAAGTATTTTTGATGCGGCACAACTGATGCGGAACCATAATATCGGGGCGCTGCCGGTTCTGGAGAATGAGAAGCTTGTTGGGATGGTTACAAGGACGGATTTGTTAAAGACGATTGTGGTGTAAAAGGTTTAAAGTAACCAAGACGATTCAGTATTGTATGGTGTACCATATTCCCTCCGATGAGAAAATCCTTGGTGCGGTGAAAAAAGTTTTTCAGAAATATCATACGGTTTCTTCTCAACATAAGCTGAAAAAACTTGTGGAAAAAGAGTTACAGACGAAGAAACAGCAGTTCCATGTGAGTGGACCCCGGTTGCGGACTCTGGTACTCAACAGTGGTGTTGTTCAGGCAGAGATTCATACGAGAGATGGTGATCCTGATAAGATTCTGCATAGGTGCCCAGTGTGCGGGGGTTCGTTACAGCGGGTGAAGAATCAGACGATTTATGGTGGTGAGGTTACCTTGGAATTTCGATGCGCTTTGTGTGGGTATTGGACAGGGAAGAAAAAGAAGATTCCGACGTTATATGTCTTTCATCTGAAGTAACAGTAATTTTCTAAAAAAAAGGTATTGCATGTAAGGAGAGGATTCCTTTTTTCTGTTTTTTTATTCATTTATAAGAAGGACATATGTATATAATAAGTGTTATATAATATTAATACAATATATCAATAGATTCTCTGGTGGATATGAAAAAGATACAAATTCTTGCTGTACTGGTAGTGTTTCTCTTTTCATCAGTGCTCTCTAGTACTGTCATAGCGGGAGGAACAACGATTCTCTCCAGAAGTTCTGATCAATACAAAGAAGGATATCGGTTTAACGTACAAGGTTGGATTTATGTCCATGTTCAAGGTGATGCCTACGAGCGAGGATATCAACACGGATATCTCCTTTCTGCAGAAATCGTCGATATGCTTACCCGGTGGAGTAACATCATCCATAACTATCAAATTATAAAAAGCATCAGCAAACGTCAATCTGATGCGCGTTTTGAAAAAATGTCAAAAACCTGGTGGGATTTTTGTATAAAAGAATGTTATCGATTATATTGGGATAAGTACCCAGAAGAATACCAACAGTAAATCAAAGGGATCGCTGACGGTGTAACTGCGCAAGGAGGAAAACTGTTTGGAAGAAACATCAATTACCAGGACATCCTGACAATGAACGAGATGTATGAATTTCTCTCAAAACTGACAGATATCTCAAAAGGAATCCATCCTCTCAGAACGTTTTTCCAACAACTCCAAGAGGTGGTTCCAGAGATTTCCCATGTGAATGTATCGACATTCATTGAAACATTTTTACAACAATCACCAGCTCATCACTGCAACGGTTTTATTGCTACTGGAAATGCAACATCACATGGTCAACTGGTGTTTTCTGAATCAACGATCTGCGGTGGTGGGATGTGGTGGTGGGTCTATTATATTTCACTACGATGGAACGTCATCTTGGACATCCAACCAAGTAAAGGACATCGAATTATCATGCCAACATCCCCAGGGTTTATCTGGAGTGATGAGGATTATTATCAGAATGACAACGGGCTTGTACTGCTGGAAACAACGGTCCCTCAAGGTCCGTTTGACAACAAAGGATTGCCACTCTCCATACGAGCACGTAACGCGATGCAGTACGGCAACAGCATTGATGACATGCTGTTTTCGCTACGCTATCGAAACGACGGCTGTATGAACGCGGTCTGGCTCCTAGGGGATACAAAAACCGGTGAAATCGCCCGCCTTGATCTGGGATACCGACATTCTGCAGTATGGCGAACATTCAACGGGTTTTACTGGAGTGCAAATAACCCCCGTGATTTTCGTGTACGACTCGAACGAGTTCACCTAAAAGATTATTTGATAAAATTCTGGTTATGCAATATCCTAGGATTGCCTGGATGGGGTTTCTATTCTATCCGATATATCCCTGAAAAGAGAGACCTGAAATACGAAGAACTCGGAAAAAAGTACTACGGGGACATCGATATTGAGACTGTCAAACAAATCATGTGCACCTCTCCGATTAGTGATTGGATTACTGATGTAAAAGCGACTGATTCCTATCTTATGAAACAGAACGGGTTATGGGCGTTTTTCGGAAATCCACACCGCTCATTGTACATATCCAATGTTGATTCTCAAGCAGTGACAAGCGAAGAAGTCCCACCCGCTGGATGGGTTCGCGTGTTCGGCGTTCCACCCAAAGAAGATTTCACACTGCTCAAACCAGAAAGGAAAAAAACCACGGCAGAAACCAACGTTCTCTGGAAATTTGATACAAAAGAAAACGTGAGCAATTTTACTTCTGCAGGTTGTGTGGAAAACGATACGCTCTATGAAACGACATCATCCGGTGTACTGTTCTCACTCAATGCTCAAACTGGTGGTCTTCGATGGCGCATTTCTGTTGGAAAGAACCCTACAGCCCCTGTGATATATAATGGATTAATTTTAATTGGAGATGCAGAGGGACTCTCCGAGTTTTCTGAAACAGGAGACAGACAATGGAAGATACCAACGGTTGGAAACATCATCTCACGCCCGCTAATCATAGAAGACAACGTCGTCTGTGCAGATTCTTATGGGTATGTGTATTCGCTTGCAATATCCAATGGTCAAGAGCAATGGAGACTCAAGTTTTCTAATGAAAGTTATCTGTCTCAAACACACGACGAGAACATGTATCTTACCTCAGGAAACAACTGTTACGCGGTAAAAATAAATGGTCATACCGTCGCCTGGACGTTTCCATCCAAGGGGAGGATCACATCAGCTCCTGTGCTTTCAAACGATACTGTCTATCTCGCCTCCTGGGATAATTTTGTCTACGCCCTTGATGCGGAAACCGGTGGATTAAAATGGAAATATCAAACCGGGTGGGGTTTTGATAGATCTCCTGCTGTTTCAAAAGGTGTGACTTTTGTCGGTTCCATGGATAATAACCTGTATGCGTTTGAAGAAGATGGAACATTAAAATGGATGTTTACCTGTCAAGCAGGTATCCATTCCGCTCCGGTCCCGTATGGGGATTATGTGTTTTTTGGTTCTGATGATGGCAGAGTCTACGCAGTGAATCAATCAAACGGGGAACCAGCATGGTCGTTTGCACCACGATTCACCGTAGATGGGGTGATGAATTACGCGACAACCCCGATTGTTTCTAATCCGGTTGTGATAAATGGAACCGTGATTATTGGGGCGAACGGAACGATTTATGCCTTGAATGCACAAACAGTAGAAGTACCAAGCTCCCTGGAACAAAAAACCACCGAGTCGATCTTCCCTAAGATACCGACAAGCTGGTATGTATGGATTCTTATCGCGCTGATAGCAATTATTGTCATTCTTTATGCAGTGTTTAGAAAAAAGGAATAAGGGTTATTTTTTCCGTTCCCGTTCTGCTAGATCTCGTTCTAACCTGGTTATTTCGCTTTCCAACTGCATTATACCCAGGTCAAGGCCCATGTTTTTTATAACGGTAAGGTCCTCATCACTGAGCGTATTGCGTATCTCTTTGATGAAAAAATGACCTGCGTTTTCCCCGAGTGAGCGATTCACCGAGTCGATGATCGTATGAAGTGCTTTTCCCAATTCAGTTGGTGGAACAGTGTTAATATCAGACATCACGCTGATAACGTCGGTCGTCTCTTCTTTATAGATGTCATCGTTGATTTGAACGTGTTTCAGGAAATTATATTTTGTCTCTAATCGTTTGATAAGATCGTCCATCGTCATGACTGCATAGGGAAGATCAGTTTTTCTGCTGGAAATCGAAATCAGTGTTTTTAACACACTTTTCATGACATCTGATTTTTCTGGTGCTGGCATACCTCTTCTCACTTCTTTGGATTATGTATTGTTTCTCAACTGTACGACATCAATGATACTACGTATCTATTAAAACCTTTTGTGGGAGTAAAAATAATGGCAAGAAGAAATTTCGTTCATGTGTATAGAAACATATATATGATGATTATCCATATCTTTTCATCAGCAACTCAGGAGGGATGAGTGAATATGAAGAAAGGTTTATTGGTTGTGTTAGTAGTTGTTATTTGTGCAAGTGTGACGTTGAGTGGATGTCAAGACACAAGTAGTATAAAGACACAGCAAAGACCTCAAAATGTTTCTCTTGATTCAACGATCGTTGAGTTTGTCAATGTGACTTTTGAAAAAAATATCAACAAATCAGGAGGCATTGAATCAGTAGCGGTTGGATGGCTGTTCCATAATATCGCAGGTAAACTGATTAGTGCAAAGATAGACGTGAAATTCTTCGACGAAAATGATATATTCTTATATAACGACAGCAGAGAGATCTACTACATGCCAGCAGGGTACACTGAAAAATCTTTCTCACCCGGCGCCAACAGAGTAGCCTATGAGGGAGCAGGTGCAGCGTTCGTTGATCACGTGGTCATTTCCGTCACTGAAATATAGCCAACAGTCAAAAATTTTCTGGGATTGACTGAGAGTGAGAATGTATCGTTATTTTTTTATTTTTCTACCTATAACAAGAACCATGATTGCAACCAGGATACAAGCGATTTCAAAACCGGGTGTTGAGGTTGTTTTCTTATCCCCGTTTATGGACAGCGTATAGACATAATAGTCATAGTTTTCCCCCTTGGTTTTTAAAACGTTAGGAGATGATGGACCAAAACTGATATTGATAGGGATATCTCCAGAGAGTGGTGTCGGCCAGTTCTCAAACACAAAGGTTTTTGTTTCATTTGGCATTAAAGAATAACTCGCAGGTTGCATTGTGAGGTTACCACCCATTCCAGGTTGAGGCTCCTTGAATTTTACGGTAATGTTTACTGATTGAGTATCACCAGAGTTAAGTAAGATAACGCTAATTTTATATTCATGTATTGTCGTTCCCCCCACAGGAGGACGTGTTTCTATTAATTGAACATTGACATTCTTGATAGAAACAGTTGCATGTTGAGCAGTACATACTGGACCTAGAAGCATTATAAAACTAAGACTGACAAAGAGCATTACCAGAAACAACGTTCTTTTTGACTTCATATATCCCTCACCGTATCCTGCAATCGAATGTAATATATTTAAACTTCATCCTAGTAAAGTAATAATTGATGTTTGCTGATTACACGGATTTGAAATAACTCTTTATATCGCCCATTCTATTCTTTTTTGGTGCTATGTAAGAGCTAACGATGGGAGAAATCATGTTAGAAGAAAGAGGGATACGAAAAGGTATTGAAGTTTTCGTACGAGATCCAGATGCTCCGAATCTTCCTGCAAGAAAAGCAATCGTCATCAGAACATATCCGCGTCCGAGCAGATGGTTCGTGGTAAAATTTGAAAGTGGTGATATGGAGCAAGTAGAAGAAACCCAGGTCACTACGATGTATGAAGAATACAAGAAAGGAATGTATTAAGTTTCTTAGAATCGTTTCTTGTTTTCACGCAGACCTTCAACAATTTCTTTGCCAAAATCAGTGAGCCGGTATAACTTTATATCCCGATGTTTTCCCCCTTCAATTTGTTCAACAAGATTCAGACTTATAAGGGATTCATCGTCGCGATATCTGGTATTCATTCCACGGATCGCGCCAATCACATTTGTCGGCGTGGTTTTTACGCTGTACGCAATCTCAGAAGTATAACTCCCACTGGGACTAATCTCAAAGAGGTAATCCGCTATTTTTTTCCGTACGCTACTTCTCCGAAGTGATCTGATAATAAGAGGTTTTAACATCTCTGGAGAAATAGCTGTTTTTGTTCCATCCTGCATCCCATCCACGAAACCTAAAGAGTGAATCGCGTTGTGATTAATAAGCTAATCGATTTAAAGCAAGAATTCCACCGGTCACCGCTCACTTTGTTCGCTATAGACCGGTGGAATTCTTTCTTTAAAATCGGTTTCATTTCAATAGCTTGACTCTGCCAGCCTAATGCCTAATGAAAAGAGATATGAGGATGTTCATCCAGATATCTCTTTATGAACAATAATACAACGATTTCATTAGGCGCAGTAGTAATGATACACCAGATAGAAAACCGTTATGGTCTTTTCAAGAATCTGTTCAGCGACATCGGTATCAAAACCAAACAGTTCATCCCACTTGTCAAACTCCTTGTCGGCAACAAACTCACCCACGCGGTCTCCATACGTCAAATACCAGAGACATACCCTCTGGAATTCCCTCGACAGCTTGGGATGAACGAACCGCTTGCAGAACGAACCTTGTATCGGACCTTAGAACGCATCGGGAAAAACTTCCCTGTTTTCCTTGAACGATACCACCAATTCCTCAAAAAACATAATCTTATCGACCAGGAACAGATCATTGATTTCTCCTCCAGCTACCTCGAAGGCAGGGAGAAATCAGAACTCGCAAGCTACGGATACTCCAGGGATAAACGTCCAGATAAACTGCAGATCAATTTCGGTATTGCGACAGGGATCAATGGTATCCCTACTGCGATTACGATCCAGAAAGGTAACGTTCAGGATAAAAAGCATATGCGGGAGATGTTCCGGTTGGTCTCTGCGATTCTCCCAGATGGTTCGTTGTTGATCTTTGACACCGGTGCAAACACAGAAGAAAACAAACAGAAAATCAGAATTAAAAAATTCCATTTTCTCACGTTGAAAGCAAAGCGGGTTGAATCCTACCGAAAGTACCTCACATTTTTTCGACAACATGACAAAGATGTCGAAAAAATTATAGTAAACGACCGGCAGTATTTCTGCGTGAAAAAACAAGAAGAAGATGACAGTGTTTCGTACATCTTCTTCTCACCGGAGCTGTACGGTGAGCAGATGCAGATCAAAGAGGAGAAGTTCGAACGGAAAAAACAACAGGGCAACAAGCTGCTTAAGAAACGCAAACACCCGGTATTGCCTTCTGATGAGGGATGGGTACAACTCATCCCGTGTCTGCAACGCACTCTCCAAGATATTGAAAACCCATACATCAACGGCCTGGAAGGTTTTTTCATTCTGGAAAGCTCAGTTGATACCACCCCGGAAAAGATCCTTTCGCTCTATAAGCAGCGGGATGTCGCTGAGAAATTCATCCGGGCATTAAAGGAGAGATTGGAGCTGCGTCCAATCCGGCATTGGAACAAACACTGTGTGATCGGGATCTTTTTCATCAGTTTCCTCGCAAACATGCTGATAAATTTGACACAACTAATGCGTAAAATCTCTCCTAGAAAAAACGTGAAACTCCTCAAAAAACACCTACAAAATTTGACACTTACCGTTGTGTAACCAGAAAACCGGTTCAAATTCATCATTTGAAATTCAGGGGTTATTTGGTGATTTTCTGCGGAGGTACGAGGATAAATCGCTTAATTTGCGATGGTAAAAACCTGTTTGGCAAATTGACCAACAGAATGAAGTTAGTGATTAAAAGGTCAATTTGGCAAAGTCAAGTCAATAATGGTGTCTCCTTTTTTCAGTTCTCCTCGCTCCTCAGCCTTCTTAATGAGATACCATGCCAAACGATCCTTGATGCTCCTCGTTGGGTTTGTTGTTTCAAGCTTCGCATAGATCTTTCCAATTCTAATTAACGGGGTGTTCCCAATGGTCTCCAGCAGCGAGGTGGCAAAGAGACCACCCCCTTGCATCAAATCTTTCTTTCATCTCATTCACATCCTTTCAAAAATTAGAGGGCAAATGCAATCTCTAACAGCGACAACAAGCTGCGGTAGCCAAAGCTGAAATCACATCATACCATGTCATACTTTCCATTAATTATTTTATAGGAATTCCGCCCTACCCGTCTATTTTATAAGGAATAATAACACGAATGCATCTTGTTCTACGGTATCCGAGGAACCAGCGGTCTCTGCTGATACTGTTATCACGGTTTTCCCGAAACCAAGGATGAAACCAGAACTGACCGTTACTTCACCCCCGGCAGAAATACCCGCGATCCTCCCTGAGGTTTCTTTACCCGAGAGGATGAAACCACCATTGAGAGAGATACTCCAATTGACTGCAAGTGTGTCGACACCACCAGTGTTTTTGATCACCGTGTGCACCTTGAACAACCCACCCGTGATGTTGCCTATCTCAAGAGTTGGTCTGTCAACGATGTGGATCGTCTTGGGATCTGACCAGCTACTTTCATGGGTATAGAAATCCTTGGCTTTTACCCTTACCTCGTATATTCCTACTTCTGTCCAAGTATGGCGTGCTAATATGCTATCTCCCGAACCATAGGGGCCAACCCATCCGCTAGAGGTACCGTCATCCCAGTCCCACAGATAATAAACCCGATCTCCTTCAGGATCGGTCGTACTGGTAGAAAACGTATAATTAACACCAACAACTCCGTCAGTTGGTCCGTTTGGCCGCGGTGGCGTCTCTGGAGGGTGACCAGGATTATAAGGAATAGCAAAAGCATCTATCTCTACATTTCTCCCGCAGAATTTACCAACAAGCGTACAAGATCCAGTAGCAACATCACAAGTATACAAATACCCTCCATAGACTGGACTTGTGACAAAGGCAGAGAGGTACAATATACCATTATCTATATCATATGCCATATCCTGGGCGTAGCCTAGATTCATACCAAACGGTCCGATTAGTGTCGCTACACCTGTTGAAGTGCTAATAGAATAAAGGCTGTCAGTTACTAGGTCTTCTCCATACAAATTACCATTACCATCGAACGCAATACCGACCATTACACCGTCGGTATTGAAAGAACCAACATATGTTTGGCCGCCATTACTCATATTAATAACATAAAGATCATAGCTACCAGCACCATACATAGTACCGGTGGTAGGATCGTAAGCCAAACCATTTAAACTATCGCCTCCCCCTCCGATTAGAGTCATGTCACCAGTTATTTCATCTATTGTCCATAACCAACCATTGTCGAATTGGCAACCGTACCATGTGTCTTCAGCCCAAGTACCTCCAGAAATAAAACTAGAGGACGCTGTCTGTTTAAGAAGGGTTATGGTACCCGGATTATCTGATTGAAATGAAACAGGGCCTTCTGGCAAAACACCACCTGCATCATATTCAATATAAGCATAAAACGTCTCCCCTAAAACTCCCAAATTCGAAGTATTTGGTGTTGAGGATATTATATCGTACCCTTCGGTATCATGAGAAAGAGGATACAACTCGGCTGAATTTATTTCTACGGTCATCTCGGAATTATTCATTGATTCTTCATCGTAAGCAAACACAGCTGCCCCTGGTAATACAAACGCCAAGGCAACGGCAACTGCTCCCACAACCTGCGACATATTTTTTCGATTCATGTTCTTTTCACCTTTATTTTACCAAATTTTTTTTATTTGTATTTTTATCTGTAGGGATTCCGCCCTACTCGTTTATCGTATAAAGAATAATAACACGAATGCATCTTGCTCTACAGTATCAGAGGAATCAACGGTCTCTGCTGATACGGTTATCACCGTTTTTCCGAACCCAAGGATGAAACCAGAACTGATCGTTACTTCACCCCCAGTTGAAATACCCGCGATTCTCCCTGAGGTTTCTTTACCGGATAGGATAAAACCTCCATCGAGAGAGATACTCCAATTGACCATAATCGCATCAGCATCACCAGTGTTTTTAATCACTGCATTCACTTTGAATAACCCCCCGGTGATGTTTCCGATCTTAAGGATTGGCCCGTCAATGATATGGATCGTTTTAAGAAATGACCAATTGCTTTCTGCCCCCTGAGGATCCTTGGCCTTCACTTTAAGTACATAGTTTCCCTTTTCAGACCAACTATGAGACGCCGAGACCATCACCCCTGAATCATAGGGACCAAGCCATTCGCTAGAGGCACCATCACCCCAGCTCCACTTGTAATAGACTTTATCATCATCAGGATCGGTCGTACTGGTAGAAAAGGTATAATTAACACCAACAACTCCGTCCGTTGGTCCGTTTGGTCGCTGTGGTGTCTCTGGAGGTTTCGTCATAGTTTTCAACCGTTGCGCAGGATCGCCGAATAACAAACAACCTTGAATGATGCCCCGCCAACTACCAGGTGCATCAGAATGGGTCCAGTTGATTGTAGGAGCCATGGTATCTTTAGAATAGGCCATCGCCTTTCCCAGCTGCCAGTTCAATATACTACCAGAGTTATTCTCGATATCAAACAGATAGTCCCAGAAGAGCTTCATCAGCAAAGCACTGGAGGAGTTCGTATCCTGAAGCGATCCCCACCCATAACACGTATTATACACGCAAGCGAAAGCAAGTTCGGTATCGCTATGAAACAACATAGAGCCAAGAACCCCGTCATCTGCCGCATCCATGTCGCCACAATGACACCCCATATCATAGATGAAAAACGGCTTCGTGTTGTGATAATCCGACTCCCAGCTATTCATATTGACATCCAAGGACATTTGTACATTGGCATGCGCGATACCACTGATCAGCGTCACCTGGTCACTGTTAATCGCGTTCTTCAACCCAGCAACAGCAACAGACTGTAACCCGCCCTGCCAACCAGGATTAGGAGGTTCAGCAGTCCATTTCACAGAGAGGTTATATTCATGGCCAGGATTCACATTGTTCCAAGTTTCAAACCCGTAATTGAATCCAAGCCAACTCGGATATTGCCCGTGTGCACCAGGGTTCGGACCAAGCCAGTTATTGGTTCCTTTAATCGCACTGTAGTCAATAAAATCATCTCCTTCGCACGCCCATGTCATATCTCCTCCATAGAATGCTGCGTTATCCAGGTAATCCTTATCGGTTGCATCCGCATAATAGAAGCTCTTCGTTATCCAATTCGACACATCCTGTGGCTCATCACACGTAAGACGACCGATAAACAACTCAGAGTATAAATCAAATCCTGCATCCTTTTCTTCACCCCAGTAATTGTTATGATTGGCATTGAACGTATTATCAAGATTACTCCAATATATATCGGAGTCCACATCCGCTTCGTAGCTGTACTTCATATGCCGTGCGGGGATCCACTCATCATCACCACCGATAAAGATATAACTGGTTCCCCAGTCCTGATACGCATCCTTACAGAACTCCTGGATATGCGCCTCAGTATCATTAAACAACGGATCTGAATTATAATAATCAGAACAGGCATTGATATCCTGAATCGTCACCAGCGTACATTGCAACCCATCATCCTGCTCATGCTTCACCATCAGACTCGACCAGTTATACGGCGTCGAACCACTCGTCTCCCAATGATCAAGACCATGTAATGTCGTGGTAATAATCACATAATCATACTGACAGCTAGGGTCGCATAACCCGCCAGGGTACCCGACAGTTGGTAAATTGCTTGTATATGTATCTGCTATTTCAGGATTATATACGAGCTTTTCCACCCAAGTCTTATCATCAGGGTTATTTCTATAAAACGGGTTGATAAATCCTGTCTCTTCAAGATCGATAGTAACAGTAAGTTCAGGGTAATAGAAGAGCCTCCCCTCACTTAGGATATACTGTACCGGATTCAACGTGATATCCAGGATAGCATAGCCACGGCAATAGCCAATGTGATACCCATCATGGAGATTAGAAGGATACAATGAATCTGAAGCATATAACGCAGTATTGATTTTAAACGCCTCTGGTTCAAAACCAATAGGCACCTCGTTTTGATACGGAAAAATAGGGGTATCAATTCCTGCTAACTCTACAGGATTACCAACTACATGAATATTCGTTACCGTTGTCATTGCCGGTAGCAATAGCTGAACAGCCTTCACTGGCAACATCGGAGCCCCAGCCTCCTTCCCCATCGCCATACACCCAGACATCTGAATACTACTATACTGAGACCCACCCATCTGGGTCACCTGTACCCCTGGCCTGGTAAACGCAAACGAATAACTCAAACAGCTACTACTACCGCCAGGCACGCTGCCTGCGACATTAAAAACCACCGACAAAGAGGCCGTTATCAAAAGAATACAGATCACTACACCCATACCCCGGTCCATAAATCGTTTTTCAAAGCGTATTTGAATCATATTTTTTCCCTTCCTGTTAAAAAAAATTAAGAGATGCGGGGGGGAATGTTGCACCCCCCGACAAAGAGGCGAGGTTTTTTGTCTGCAATTTTTCATCCTTCCCTGTTATCACCGGTTAAATAACCTGCAGAGCGACCGTAGCAATGCAGGCGTTGACCCTGTGTTCTGATTCTGACTTTGGCTACCCGGTGCTCCCTGGTTATTTGTTACTGAGTTGCTGTTCAGATCTAAAATGACTGGGACTGTATTACTTACCTTGCTATTCCCTGCGTTATCATACACGATTGCCTGCGCCGTGCCCTTCTGAGTGCAATTCCAGTCATACGGTGGTGCTGTGGCATTACCGAGTAGTACGCCGTCAAGATAAAACTCCACCCTGGCGATGCCACTTGTGTTATCGGTGACATTTGCGGTGAGTCGCCATTTACTCAGCCCTATCTTCTCTACTGTGAGGTTGATCGTTGGCTTTGTCTGATCGATCTTCAGAGTCGCTGTCTGGATCGGTTCCGTGTTCCCTACCTTGTCAACGGAGTAGTATGCGAGAGTATGCACAGCATCTTCGGTTACAAGAAACGCTCCTGTATATGTGGTCCAGGTACCAGCATTGAGCTTGTACTTCGTAAAGGCAACACCAGCGGAATCATCCACCGCGCTAAGCGTCACCGTAACCGGGCTGACAAACCAGTTGTTATGACCCATGGTTCCGTCAAACTCAGAGGTTGTCACCGGTGGCGTTACATCGTGCTGTATCCGGAATGACGTCTGTTTGGTTGTCTCGTTGTTTCCTGCGAAATCAACCGAGTAATAATACAGCGTGTAGTTCCCATTGGTCGTGAGGACAAAGGATCCATTATAGACTGTCCAGTTGCCGTTATTGAGCTTGTACTTGGTATAGTTTACCCCTGATGTCGCATCACTTGCACTCAGCGTGACTGTCACATTGGTCACATACCAACCCTGACTGCCGAGTAAACCTTGTAATGTATAGGTGGTTATCGGTGCTACCGTGTCAATCTTGAAGGCTATAGATGATGCAACTTCTTGGTTTCCAGCATGATCAATTGAATAATATTGAATTGTATGCTGACCGTTGCTGCTCATTGTAAACGGTACAGTGTAAAGTCTCCAGACGCCAGCATCAATCTTATACCATGTCGACTCGACCCCTGACAACCCGTCGGTTGTCGATAAGGTCACGGTGATAGCACTCACATACCATCCTTGCTGCCCATCAGGTGCAACTGGATTAAGTGCCACGGTTGTAACCGGTTTTGTTGTATCAAAACCAGTGGATGCATCCGCAATTCCTGGTGGGTTCTCCCTGATCCCATAGATATTAACAGCGATAGAATAGAACTGGTAGTAGCCATCAGCTCCGGTAAACGACCAGCTCCACGGCGCTGCTGAATCCACACCATAGGATGTCCATGCTGTCCAGCTTGTTCCATTACTGGAATACCTAGAGTACAATGTAACATTGTTCACACCATTGAGATCGTATGCTGTTGCGGTGACAGTAAACGGTGTTGTCGTTTTCCACGTTGGGAGCGGATTTACGGCAGATATCGGTAAGTCCGATATGATGAAGGTATAACTATTTGAGACTGCGATATTCCCGTGTGTATCATTTGCTCGAATGAAATAATGGTAATCACCTGCTAATGCGTACGTTTGATTGTAGTAGTAGTTGCGGCTGTTACCACTTTTAGTCATTTGTACCTCTATATTGAACCCATAGGGGCCGCTGATGTTTACTTTCACCTTGTCAACCCTTACGTTATCTGTCACATTACAGGTAATATTCACATATCTACTTGAAGCTTGTATTTGAGGTTTTGCATTGATTTTAGTGATAATCGGCGGTATACTGTCCCGTGGGTTCATTAATGGGTATTTGTCCTTATTACTTCCACCGGGTATGTTGTATGGTGTGTCACCGATGCCGTCGCTTCCGGTTATATTTTGTCCAGGTCCTGAATAAATGTCGACTCCATAATAGTTGCCCCAGTAGTTCCCACCAGATGGATAGGTATCATTCCAAAAGTTTGTTTTTGGGTCACTGGCATTCTTTTTGTTGTTTACAAGAATGTTATGATATATCCGGTTGGAGTTTGCAGTAGCCGTAGTAGCGATAGAGATACCAGTAACCGTGTTATAGAATATAGAGCAATTGACAATACGGTTATATTGAGCAGGAGTGGGGCCACCAGCAGAGAATTGACAACCTAGCTTATTGTCGTATGTACTGCAGTTTGTGACAGTGTTGTAGAAAGACGCGGGGCCGATATTGATGCCGTAATTCGTTAGGCCTGTGGCATATCTTGTATTGTTATTCATAGTACAATTTCTAATAATGTTGTAATATGCATAAATGATATTTATACCATTCTGATTATCGTATATTTTGCAGTTTGTGATACTGCTGTTTGAAAGCCAAGGGGCCATGATGCCGTATTTAGATTTATGGGAGTTAACATTAGATATCGTTGAATGTGTCGTATTTGCCAGTACTATGCCATATACATCTGAATTTGTTACTGTTATGTTCGTACAAGAAACCAGCCCTAAAAAACCGATATTATGTGTTTCATCCAATGTTAGGTTTTTTTGATTGATGAGGTAGTATATGGGTTTTCCATTGACGATATTTGACGTAGATATGTCATTAACGTAGCCATTTACATATGATGACCCGTCAACAACGAAGTCAAGGTCATTGTCGTAGATGGTATTATTTCTTAACTTGTTGCCTGTAGAAGGGCCTGAAATAGCGGCGAAGTAGAAGCCATACGGCTTATTATTGTATACACTGCAGTTTGTGATGATGTTATTTAAACCATTGTTTAAGTAAAGACCAGCAAAAGTAGTTGTTGGACGCCCATTGTTATATACATTGCAGTTTGTGACGTTGGTGTATTGTGCTTGATTGAGATAGAGGCCACTATTTTTATTGTTATATACATTGCAGTTTGTGATGACGTTGTTTTTTGAACCTTCGTATGTTAGCTGAATGCCGCTATTCTGCTGGTATACATTGCAGTTCGTGATTTCGTTGTTTGCAGAATTATCGAAGTAAATGCCATAGTTAAAATTGTTATATACATTGCAGTTTGCGATGGCGTTGTTGTTTGACATAACTAGGCGAATACCATAATCATCCTTGTATGCATTACAGTTTGCGATGGTGTTGTTGTTTGAAGAATATAGGTAGATGCCATATTTATTATTGGTTAAGTTATTGCCGTATGATGCATCGCAGTTTGTGATTTCGTTGTCTGCAGAATTATTGAGGAAGATGCCATGGACTACATTGTTATATGCATTGCAGTTCGTGATGGTGTTATTTGAAGAACCTAAAATGTAGATACCGTATTGACCTTTTGTTATCGTGAATGTACTAATGTTCACGTTAGTTACCGGTGTCGTTATATAAAAAACATTTCCACTTCCACTACCATTCACGATCACGTTGTTTCTGCTTTCACCAATCAAGTTTAACCGTTTGTTTACTGACACATGGTCATAGTAGGTTCCATTGTACACATAGACCGTGTCACCCGCGGTTGCATTGGTTACTCCTTCATGGATCGTATGCACATGCGTAGCATCGTACCATCCTGGTAGTTGATCATCATCAACATAAACAGTTCCTCTTGTAAGTAGTGTGATAGTTCCTCCTATATTATTGTTGATGTCAACAGTATTCTTATTATTGGATGTTACTCCAATCGTTCCTCCGTTAGCAAACGCGGCTACCGGCATCACAAAAGCCAGGACAACCGCGAATGCTACTACAGCCTTCCACATATTTTTTTGTTTCATGTTCTTTCCACCTTTATCATTCGATTTTTTATTTGCAGGGATTCCGCCCCACCCGTCTAAACCTTTATGCCGCAGGAGGCACCATCACTGACAGGAACATGCAGACAAAAACGCCTTGTATCTTTCCATACTGGTCATGTGTGACCTCCCCGTCAATATAACTAATTACAGAGGAACACCTTATACGGTGTGAAGGGGGACCCCGTAATCAGCTACTAACAAAAATTAATAATATAGGATGGTCTATATAAAACATGTGACACAAATCACAGAAAATTTAAATATTCAGCATAAATACAGAACTTATGGCAAAAAGCGAAATTGTAGTGGAAAACGTTTGGAATTTTTTAGATAGAAATCCTTGTATAACCAGGAATATGAGTTGCGGCTTATTAAACGTAAGAGCTCCTGCTAAATATTTAATTAAAGAAGAAAAGATCGACGCAGCCCTGGACGCCGTCATAAGCGCAATTAGAAGATATAGGATTGATATCAATAACGAGATATTTGAAAAGGCACGCAAACTCATTCTTAGAACCACTGCTATATCTACAAGAAGCCCACTGGCAAATATCTCCATTGTCAAAGATGCCGAAGTTCAAAACGTAATATCACAACTTTTTTCTATCGTAAACTATAACTTAGGAGATGTTTTAAGAATCATCCAAGGAGATGAATCCATCAATATCTTTGTTGACGAGAAAAACCTAGACCACATAAAGAGACTCATCCCGAAAGAAAAAATCATACGAATATACACAAATCTCGCCAGCATCGATATACGAATAAAATTAGATGCCCAGAGAACACCAGGAGTGACAGCGATTATAGTAAATAAACTCTCGATAAACAACATCAATATTATAGAATTTATGAGCTGTATTCCTGAATCGTTATGGTATGTAGAAGAAAAAGATCTCGTACAAAACAAACCGGAGACAAATCCTCCTATCGTGAACACTGTTTCTATAATTACAACTGAATTGAAAAGATTGATAGAGGGTAATGAGGTAGAGCAAAGCAAGGGCTGAAATTACACGACAGATTTTGGAAAACGCAGTTTTCCTTTCCTTGAGTCTACCTCAATTTCCTAGATATATATAAGAGGAACTTACAGATTAGCCCGGTTTTCGCTTTTCTCACATAAAAAGATACCGCTTTTCACCCAGGTCGACACACAAAAAAAACTGTGTATCCTTATCAACCTCCAATGAGGCTACATAGAGCCTCAAAGGAGGGATGGAAATAGGATGCATAGACATAAACAACCAACTTAAAAACTATTTGAAAAGGCTGGAGATTTGTCTCGCCAACCAGAATGATCACCACGGTTTCATCAACCCAACGCCAGACTCTCTTCCTTCGAACATGTGATGAGAGGATACGATAGCAACATTCTCTTGAAATCTAGAAAAACATGATGGTCATCTGACCAAATTCCCATAATCAACGTGATGACTACCTTCTCTGCATCATTTCAGACACAATGTTTTGCTGAGATATATGCTAACCCAAATCAAAATACAGATTTAAAAAAGAGTAATCTGTGATCCCTATACAATATATGTAACAATTAACAAAAAATTTAAATATTAAACATAAATACATGGTTTGTGACAAAAAATCAAAATAGTTTAACACTAAAAGTGTGGAGATGCTTAGATCAAGATGCCTGTTTACGAAGGGAAATGATTCGGGGATTAGTCAACGTTAGAGCTCTTGCTAGATACATTATCAAAGAACAAAAGATGAATGTATCTATTGATGCAGTCATCAGCGCAATACGACGATATAACCTTGCTCGCTCTGAAAAAACATTTGAAAATGCAAAAAAAATGATCGGGCAGGTCATTAGCATCTCAACAAAGAACCGATTAGCAAGTATCGATGTGACTAAGGATTCAGAGATCCAACGATTATTACCCAAACTTTTCTCAATCATAAATTATAATCAAGGGGATGTTTTGAGAATCATCCATGCAGATGAATCCATTAATATCTTTATTGATGAAAAGAATTTAGAGCAAATAAAGAAACTTCTTCCACAAGGGAAAATCATACGAATTTATACAGATCTAGCCGGCATTAACATTCGAATAAAATTAGATGCACAGAAAACACCAGGATTAGTAGCGCTCATTGCAAACGAACTTACTATAAATAATATCAATGTGATGGATTTTATGAGCTGCGTTTCTGAACTCCTTTGTGAACTCCTTTGGTTTGTAGAAGATTCAAATCTCATGAAAGCGTATAACGTTATCAATCAACTCTGGAAACAAAACCTAAAAACAACTTCCTAAATATACTTAGATTAATCTTCGTCTTAGGATCTTACAAAGGAGAAAATAGGAAGTGAACTTCTACATCACAACCAGTGGTTCTATAAATGCAATCTATCTCCTTACCATTTTGGGTAGTGTATGGGACTCATTGAACAGGCACCTTGAATGTGAGTAGTTCTTCTAGAGTCCATACATGATCTGCCAGTCCTTCGGCCATCAGCGGTGTTCTCTGTTTCCATTTCCGTATCCCATCGTCAACCCTTACCCGAAGGGATTGATGTGGTTTGACGAGGTTGTACCACGCTTGGAAGAAATCGATCGCATGAGCATGCATCTGCATCTCTTTACTGAAGTTCATGGTTCTGCGTATGAATCGTGCAAGAGAGTTCCGGAAGGTGAGATTCAACCGTTCGACATACGCAGTGTTGATCGTACCACCACAGTCTGCACCAAGAAGATGCATCACTGCCTCAGGATCGCCAAACACTACTCGTTGTACCACCTCCACTACTCGGCTTTTCTTTCGTTTCTTACACACCTGCGCATACCTCAAATCACAGGGGGGAACCAAACGGGGAAATGGTTTTCTTCCCTGCCCCTTGTAGGGTGGCTGTTCTATCACCCCGTATACCCTGAGTAGGCTGTCTTTGATCGGATCCCAGTTATCCGAGGTGAATACAGGAAGCGGACTCTGCAATCGTCGTTTCTGTTCTATATCAGAGAACAACGCAGTGTAGTCTTCTGTTGTCCGTGTCCCTTCAATGTGAGAAAGGAAGACTCGTGTCCCAGGTTTCATCGCCGTGGAAGTATACATGGTCCCATAGTCAACAGGATCATCATCGGTGATGTTTCGCTCCTTTTTTTATATAACTCCAGATCTCATCCACCTGCACCCGATCCAACTCCAAATCCTGGAGAAAATAGTCATTGACCTCTTGGCAATGTTGTCCCGCGATGTTAATCCACTTCATGACCATATTTTTATCATGACCAGTTGCACGACTGATCCCACGGATGCTGCCTTTTTCTGGAAATAACGCCAGGGTGCGAAGCACCTCATCTCGTGGCGTTTTCAGATGAAAAAACACAGTACCGTGGTTCTCACTGAAACAATGACCACAGGTTTTACATTTCAACAACCAGATACCATGCTCACCGTATTGTTCCTTTGGAATAATATTCCCTTTGTTTTTCTTTCCGTAATCCCGGCAGTGTTCATTCCAGCACCAAAACTTTGAGATATCAATATTTTTTTTCTTAGAGTGCATACCTATCCCTCAGTATAGGTATCACACTCTTCATACAAAATGTTTTCAGTCAGTTACAGACACGGCCTGATAAAAAAAGGATATGATTTTTCATCTGCGAATCCTCCGCTTAGGTTTCAGACCGCGCAGTATTCCCCACTGTAATTATAAATATGCTAGAAATAGCACAGATATCGGAAGATTTAAATATTTTAATTAAATATGTTAATTATGACAAAATATAGCGATTTGTCGAATACAATCCAGAAAATTCTAGATCAGAGTCCAGCTATAAGAGTAAATATGAGTCAAGGTTTAATCAACATCAGAGCACTTGCTAAATATATGATTAAAGAGAGAAAGATTGACGCTTCATTGGATGCTGTTATCAGCGCAATAAGGCGGTACAATGTTGATGCCTATGACCATATTTTTGAAAATGCGTTAAACCTTATAAAAAAGTCCCTTTCTATTTCTTCAATGAGTTCGCTAGTAATTATCACTGCCACTAAAGATGATGAGATTCAGAAATTATTACCAAGACTTTTCTCCGTTATACACTATAGCCAAGGAAATGTCCTTAGAATAATCCAAGCAAATGAATCTATAAAAATAATTATAGATGAAAAAAATCTCGAAAAGATATTAGAGTTTTTTCCTCGTGGGAATATCCTAAACATCGAAAAACATCTCGCAGAGATTAATCTCTGCGTGCATCCCGAGGCTAAATATACACTTGGAGTTAGCGCAATTATATCGAATGAACTCGCGATAAACGGTATCAATATTATCGAAACTATGAGTTGTTTTCCGGAAGCGATCTGGTTCATTGAAGAAAAAGATCTTCTGAAGGCATACAGTGCACTTGATCGATTACGGAAATAAAATGCCATCCTTCTCTAATGAATCCATCTCAAGATCGGAGTATCCAGCAAGGTACATTTTTGATTGCGAAATATGAATAAATGCAAACTAGTCCGTTTACAACATTATGACTTTGAAAAGGTCGAGTAATATTAAGCGATGGTTTGCTCGAACCAATTCTTCGTATTATATTTATATTCATACAACATTATAAACAAATATAGGTCGGATATCATTCTGCAGGTCAAGAACTGATTCAATCACAAGAAACTCGAGACCACCATGAACTATATCAGATATGCCGAACAATACTATTCACAGGCACAGTACGACTGGATTAAGCGTGTCCTTAAATACCATAAAAAGAAGGTAGAGGAAAACACGTTAAAACTAAGATCAAGCCCTTTTACCTCGGTTCCGACTGGAAACTCTCCTGGAGACCGGTATGGGCCAGGCCGGATTCGAACCGGCGGCCTTCGCCGTGTGAGAGCGATGTCATAACCAACTAGACCACTGGCCCTTTATTATTCAAAAGGTACAGGTGTGAATTTAGGAACCAGATAAATGCTTTTCGTTCATACTGACGCTCGTGATTGATTCTTCGTAAGGAAAACCTTATCAAGTGTTAAAAAGATAGCCTCTCCGAGAAAACAAGAATCGAGGGATTCTCTGTGGCAAAATGGAAGTTATTTAACCGGTCAAAAGGAAAAGAAGAAGCGCCTACAGAAGTTGAGATGACTACTGAACATATCGGAGAATCTGAGGAAAAACCGAAGATCCCTGAAACAAGAGAAGAATCGAAAGAAGTGCCAATCAAAGAATACAACGAAACGTTATACTCAAAGGGTTCTGTACAAAAACAATCTGCGACAACGTTTCCAGAAAAGAAACAACCCTTGAAACGAACAAGCTGGGAAAGTCCGGGTACGATTGAACATAATGTTGACGACATGGGACGCAAACAAACAAAGCTACCAGGAACTAGAACACAAACGAGTAGTGATACCGACAAGAAAGTTGATCGCATCCTGTCCAAGAAGAAAGTGAGGCGATAGAAAAACTCTGGTGATATCGGAGTGTTTTTAAGACTCCTTTTCTTTTACCGATTACAAGGGTGGTCGGGTAATAGTGATAGTAGTTCTGAGAATTGGACATCGGATTGATCGTGATAAACGGATTACTACACATGTCGCGTTGGTTGCAAGAGCATTCGGTGCAGATACGATATTTATTACCACGAAAGATGAAAAAATTAAGAAAAACATCCAATCAGTCTGCAAGCGGTTTGGTGGTGATTTTCAGGTAGAAACCGGTCTTGATCCTAAAAAAATCATCAAATCATGGAAGGGTACAATTGTTCATCTTACGATGTATGGGGCGGAGCTGGAAAAAGCAGTTGACCATATTGATACTGATCGCGATTTGCTGATTATCGTTGGAGCAGAAAAAGTTCCTCCATATTTTTACGAGATTGCTGACATAAACGTTTCAGTAGGGAATCAACCGCATTCCGAGGTGGCTGCCCTAGCACTGTTTCTTGATCGCTATACAAAGGCGGCTTGGCAAAGAAAAGATTTCCACGGAAACATTCAAATTATTCCCTGTGTTAAGGGTAAAAAGGTTCTTTCAAAGGGAACGACATGAGCACGATTCCAAATCCGGGACTGTGTCTTCGATTATTGAGAGAGGCAGGGTGTTCTGATGACGTTATTAATCATTGTAAGGCAGTGCGAAAGGTCGCAGTCAGGATAGCGAAGAAAGCCCATGCGAATATTCAGCTTGTTGAAGCAGGTGCATTGCTCCATGATATCGGACGGTCGAAGTCGCAGGGGATCATGCATGGGGTTGAAGGAGCAAAGATTGCGACAGAATTAGGTTTACCGTTAAGTATTGTGAACATTATCGAGCGGCATTTAGGTGCCGGCATACCAATAGAAGAAGCAGCGACGTTAGGCTTACCTCCGAAAGATTATATGCCGATAACATTAGAAGAAAAGATAGTCGCACACGCTGATAACTTGATTGATAACGACCGAGAACATTCGATTGAAAAAGAAGTTGAAAAAGCATTGCAGAAAGGGCACACGAAGCATGCGGAGCGGTTGATGGAGTTACATCGGGAACTGAGCCAACGATGTGGTATGGATCTCAATGATATATGAGAGAGTCACCCGAAAAGATATATAGGTTATCCTGTATTTACTGGAAAAAAATACTTGCAGGGGTAGCCAAGCATGGTCAACGGCGCAAGGTTGAGGGCCTTGTCCTGTAGAGGTCCGCGAGTTCAAATCTCGTCCCCTGCACTATTTTCAAATTTTTACAGGAGAAAACACACAAACGTAAGAAAATGATTTGAACTCCTGTTTACTAGTAAATCTGTAACAAAGGGAATAAAGAAGGATAAAAAGAAAAAGGTGGGGGATTTTAGTATCCCAATAAGCGTTGCAGTATTGGGAATGCATGTGGGAATCGCTCGAATAATCTTTCCCAGAACGACACGAATGGTATATTATAGGAAAACGGCATCGACACTTTCAAGGTTCCCCTTAGACTATAGAAACCATTGGTATCTTGTGCTTTCGCAGTGATGTTATATGTTCCTTTAGTATCCCATTTATGCATTAATTTAATATCTGTACCCGAAGTAATAAAATCAGTTGATTGCTGACTTCCATCGCCCCAATCTATGAAAAACTTAACCTCATCTGTATCTATGTCTACTGCATTGAATGTGTATTCATATTCTTTATTTACTTTCCCATCAAGTTTTCCTGATATTGAAGGAGCGTTTGGTGGTTCATTATTGGTGTCGATTATATAGGCATAATAAGGTAAAGCAAAGTCGTAATATGGCCAGTAATCTAGCAACCACCATTTTACCTCTGGGTAATTTGGACACGGAGATCCAATCGCCACATCATAAATGTCATATGATACATATTGTGCGTCATTATGACTCGGTCCACCAGGGTCCTCAATATCCCAATAAGGATCACAAATTGCAATTTTTTGTTCTTCTAAGTTTACTCCTGCACAGGTGAAAGCATGATCTACTAGGAGTACACATTGTCCACCATCATTCTTACCTAAGTAAACTACAAGAATAACACTTTTACCTTGCTCAATTTCTCCTGCAATAAAATCAAATGTTGGAACAGTGTAAAAATTTACTTCAAATAAATCCTCAAGACCAGCATCGGTAAACCAATTCTCAATCGCATCTAGCCAATCATCAAAATAGTTGTATCCGTTTTGTGTGATGTTTGTTGCTCGTGCAAGGTTTTCAATAAGCAATAGAGCATTTGCGGTTGCATGATCATCACCCGTGCCATAATCCTCAACGAGTAGGAAATCGTCCTCTCCATCACCAGGGAAGCCATCAGGATCATCATATTTTGAATCAAGCCACCAAAAGCAATTCGCTGTTGCTACCGCAGCACAAAACATCCACATTTCACGATCATCACCACCATGTGTCGAATCCAAAGCACAATTTAGACCTGGTGCTACGACATAAGGTATTAACGGATCTACTACTGGTTGACCTACAGGAATAACCTGTACATCATCCCCCACCGCAGTTGACTCTGCTATACCATTTCCTCCATCTACTATGCTTTTCCATTGACTTTGTTTTTGGTAAAAATCAGGAATACCACTTGGTGCATAGTTTGGATATGATGGTAACCAATTCCACCCCCTATTCAAAGGACTTTTTGTATACGAATCTTTTTGTTTCATCACATATTCCTCAGAGTGTTGGTAATATGGAGCGAATGACAACATTCCTATCACAGATTCATTTTCATCAACCATATTATTTGGCTTGTCATCTGTAGTGCTTGTCGAAATGGGTATAACGGTTGCAATTACTAGCATACATACCAAAACTCCTATGATTTTCTTTTTCATGTTTTTCCTCCGTTCTTTCCTTCATCTTTTTTCTTATTATAGTTTTGAGAGAGATGGCAGATCAACATTAAGATAAGGGGCAATATGAAGAATGAAAATATCTGCCAACTTCCCTTTCCTCGTTTTTTATTCCTCCCCCAAAACATGGGTTCTATAAAATTAAAATCCCCTAACCAGTATTTATATGTTTTCTTTTCATTTTATTCGCTAAAAGTAACAATTATTTTATTATGAACTTAAGAAAGATGGTTTTCTATCTGCTAGTAAAAATATTCTAAGATCAGCAGAATAGGGAAATTTACTAGTAAATTATTTTACTCTTATATTGAGGTTTCAAACAAAAATGATGATGGAAAATGAACAGGAGAAAAATGAGGAGTATACTAGTAAATTGGTGTTCACATCTCGTCCCCTGCACTTTTACCGTTTTACAGGAGAAAAACATTGTTTTAATAACAAACTATACACTGTGGTCTGAAAAAAGAGATTTAAACCTAAATTATTGATTAATTACTACTTAATTATCCTAACCATAAAACAAGAAAGCCCCTTCGGGGAAATTTAAAGATACCCGAATGAAACTTCATCCTTACAAAAGGTCTTTTCTATATCGAATGACAAGTTCTCTTGCTTTTTCTGTTTGATTCACGTCAGATTTGAAAAAAGCTCTCAATATCACATTGATAATTTCCGATCTGCTTGTATCCAAATATTTAGAGGAGCTAGCAATTTCATCGAGTTTCTCTACTATATCCTTGTCTACTGCTATCCCTATTTTTATCTTTTTGACATCCATAACGGTGCACCAGGTGCACCTTAATATGACATGATGCTAATAAATATTATTTCGACGTTATTTTACAAAATTTTTACACAGTATTTGTTCATACTATATCTTACAAAAACCTATACTTCCCTGGCATTACTCAACAAAGTCTATACTTTCTATACAATAAAAAAAGAAAGGAAAAAGGGGTTTTCTAATATCCCAAAAGTTGTCTCAGTATCGGGAACGCGTGTGGGAATCGAACCATGAGTCTCTCAATCAGTTCTAAGAACATTGAAGGATTGTGTGTCGTTCACTTTGTAATGTTATATTGTTGTGAATGCCCATATCTGACTTTTTGATGAGGCACCCTGTACATCGGTTGCAACTATTTTCCAATAATAGTTTGTATTAGAATTTAATTCTGGTAGATCATAAATAATATGTATCTGGTCCCAATCAAAAGGTCCTATTTGCTCTAGTAATGGAGGGTCTGGATTGGTACCAAAATAAACATCATAATGAATAACATCCCCCGGGTCATAATCTCCACCGTCCCAACTAAGATTAGTTTCAATAGATACATTAATTGCACCATTTTCGGGACTTGGGTTACATGGTTGGGCAGGAGGCCATTTTCCTTTGTATTGGGGCTTTGTTAACATAAAAAGATCCATTTCATCATAGGCGACTTTTCCAGAGTTTGTATAAGCAAATACTCTTAATGTATGCCGACCAATCGCATTTGTTAGATACCAACTAATTATTTTCCATTCATACGGTGGATCTGCATCCCAAAATAAAAAATCATCATCTAAACAAAATATCACATGATCAATTCCTTCATCTGAAATCACTTCTACTTTTGCTATTGCATTTCCAAGAAGAATTGTAATTCCTCTAATGTCTGAATACCAAGTTCTTAGAAATTTAAACTGAAATAATGGAAAACCAAGAGTATACAAATATCCTTCAAATGGAGCAGTTATAAGGGCTTGTACATCAATTGGTTTATTTGAAATCTCACCCATGAGCGCAATAATAAACTTGGTTGCATTCACCTGATAACTCCAATTAAGTCTATCAGGAGTGTCTTTAGGCGTGTTACCCCAAGGATAAATATCATGATGAACCACCCATACTCCATCATAGCCAAAGTCAACAAAAGCTTGATGATCTGCTCCTCTATGATTTGGTTTAGACTCAACTGAGAGTTTAAAAAAATCATAATAATCATTACTTACTGTTTCTGCGAAATCAAAAACCCAAGTAGATCTTTCTGGATGCATAAATGTAATACGGTTGCCCCCTTCAGGTGTTACTGCATAACCAATCATATCTACATTAATCACTGCTACAATGTTGTCCCCTCTATTGTATGCATCACGAGCATAGGTAAAACTTCCGTAGGTTCCTACTTCTTCTCCTGAAAATGCAATAAATTTAATGGTATGATTAAAAGAATAATCACTCATGATTTCTGCAATAGCAAGCAAGCTTGCTACACCTGAACCATCATCATTCGCACCCATAGAACCCTCTGAACAATCATAATGGGCGGATATAATAAAAATAGCATTACTATCAGTGTCTTTTCCAGGAAGAGTTGCAATGACATTTCTGCTTTTATATCCACCAAAATTCCAATTGTGATAAGAAACTTCTAAACCTAATTTTTCAAAGGAGTTGTAAATATATTCACCTGCAAGAGTACAATTTTCTGACCCGGTATATCTCGCTCCAAAAGCCATTAGTCCATCATGATATTTAAAAATAAGAGATTTGTTAACCTGATTTATCATTTCAATTATATTATTTTCATTCAAAAAAGAATAATTTGTATTTGCATTTATTGAGGGAATAATAAGAAGATTACTAATTACTAAAACGCTTACAAATAACAGACATTTTATTTTCTTCTTCATGAAAGTGTTCCTCCCCTGTTGAAACAGGTTGAGTAATGTCATCCTGCTAATGAATTTAAATGTTTTGAGAAAATAAAAACTGCAACAATGGCAATAAAAATGGGTATGGGACTGTTTTCTTATGAATCCATTTTCATTTTTTTGTTTCTTGCGACATTCCTAATAGTATTCTCTCCGTCGTTTCCTCAATTAAACCTGATTAGAAATCAATCAGAAATCGTTTCTCAAATTACTAATTAGGGGTAGTTTGAATTGGTGGTTCTGATTCAAGTAATTTAAATAAATTAAAATGATGCACGGGGTTAATTGATGCTATTCTATCTTTGCTTGCAAAACATATCAACATGTCCCCTGTTTTTGGACACGCAACCCATTGGTGCATTGGTGAAAAGGCATTCATTTTCTGCATGATATAAAAAAAGATATCATATTTTCCAGTATAACAATCTCTAAGTAATGCCATGGAGTTATTTAAGTCTAAAGACCCCCAGTATTTTTCAATACCTTTACTTATAGAGACATAATGTTTCCAAGTTCCAAAATAAATATCTTTTCCTATTAGATACCTTATTAGACTTTGAAAACTGCGTGGATTATAGATATTTCTTTGTAAAGCTGCACATTCAGAGCTAATATAACAATTCGTTCTCCTTAGAACATTTTCAATAATCCAAAAAGGTTTTGTATTTTCTGAAGAATCATTCCAGGAACTTATATATGAAATATTTGCTGTCTGTTCAAGAACGTAACCAACTGGAATGTTTCCATCTGATATGAGCAGATTCCAACCTACCGTCCTTTTTTCATTCAAAATATTTATTGATTCTATACTTGATTCAGCAGTATCAAGAACCATACCCAGACGAAAAGCAGCACAAATTCCATGTAATGATGTATCATTTGTCCAACAAGTTGTTTCACTAACAGCAATACCTTTTTCATTCATTCCCCCCCAACTCCCAATACGTCCCGCCCACATTGGACTCATTGAAGCAAAGTCATCCACTGGATCCCGAACCATAAGAACCTGGTTTTCCTGTAAATATTTCCCCGTTACTGGATCTGGATCATGGAGAAATATACTGTGATCAGTACTTCTTATATGTATTAGATTTCCATCAGAAGTTGCAGAACCCCATACAATTGCACCACTGCATGAAATAAAATTTGCAATATCATGGAGCACGTTGTAAATCCCTATTTCGTCTATTGAAGAATTTGATCCATCTGCAATTCCATTTAATTCCAATATGAATTTTTCGGGGATGTAACCCTTTAGTATATTCCATAATTCAACAAGAGTGGTATATGAAAAACCCATATCATTAAAGTAATCAAAAAGAATCCTCATGTTCGCATGAATTTCTTCTTTAAGTAAAAAACCATGGGAATATCCCATATCATAATAAGATCCATTGAGATGTAAAATTTTTACTCCATCTATTTCTTCCAACCAACCACCATGCGGAGGATTATATGTATCCATTGCTATGTGAACAATAGGATAGTTACCTGGTCTGCTCCCACCAATATACAACCAATTACGACTATCCATTGGTTTAGAACTTTTAGTTGAAAATATATTGATAGATGATACGACATTTGCTCCGATAAACGATAGTATTATTCCAACAACCAAACCTTTCTTCAACCAACTTTTCAACATAACCTTCCACTCCCCTAAATAATGGATTTTCTAGGAGATGTTATCCTGTGGATTCATTTAAATGTTTTGAGAAGAATAATTTTTACAACATATGTACTGAAAATAGATTTGATTCCAAAATTACAATATGACTGTTTTTCTCTCTATCATCTCGATGATAAAGAGATTTAAATTTGAAGTTGGTATCTCGTCCCCTGCATTTTTTTACTATTTCAAAAGGAGAGAAAACTTTTTTTGTAAAAACGGTCCCTCACTCATTTTTCTCGATACATTCTTGTATAAATCTTCATTCTAAGTCCTTGCACTAGATACATCTCCCTGGTAATTTATTCCTGACCAATTTTCATTCTACTCCCTTTTTATAGGGGAACCTAAATCTCCTTTAGGTGAGCTGATGAAGTATGTCATCGTGTATTGGTCCCGTTACGGGAACGGGAAGAAGGTTGTTGATTCCCTAGTAGGAAAGCTGAATGAAAAAGGGGCAGAAACGAAGATCTATAAGACTGGTGAAGCAGACCCTGCCGCGATGCCCAAGGCAGACGTCTATATCTTCTCCGCTGCAACAGAGGCATTCAACATCCAGAGGGATATGAGGAATTTCATGAAGAACCTCAAGGGGATGGAAGAGAGGAAATACGGCATCATCAATACCCATGGAATGAAAAAAGACCGCCTTCAGAAGATGGAGAAACTCCTTTCCAAGAAGAAGATGGTAAAGGTTACGAGTGTGGATTTTCAAGTTGGAGATGGTTCTCAAACCGGAAACGGACTTATGGAAGGCTGGGAAGCAAAGCTCGACGAGTTCGTGGGACAGTTATAAATTTCTAGTACCTTCCTTCCGAGAGACGTCTCGTACTCTGTGTTCTTATCTCTTTAGATAATCTGCGAAATCGCAGTATATCAACCGTACTGAAAACAACTGGCCAACCATTCAATCTTTTTTTTTAAAAAAAAAATGCTAAAAAATAAAGTGAATTGGAAATTCACTTTCTTGGTTCAAAATCAGGACAATTTTCTAGACAACCACCTAAAGGTATTTCATTGCCCAACCGACACCGTTCGCTTTCCACATACTCTTTCCCATTAAGTGTAACCGTCGGAATACGATACTGTTCAAGATATTTGCATTTTATCATACCCTTTCACTCCCCATGTCATATTTTTGTAAATATTTACTTCCTTAAAAATATATCTCATCTATGAAAAAATTAGGATTTCATGAAATCGATAACCTTATTATCCTTTATTTTATCATTTGATCGTCGTATGAAAAGAACGCGTGGATTTGTCTTTTTTCTTGAAAAAATGTTCCCCTATCGGTTCCTTGCCGCAAAGATGACACGAGTGCCTCTTATGAGGGAGATCATCAATAAAATGTTCTTTGATCAGACAAATCTGACAGTTCTCCCCAAAGATACGATCATTGAAATCAAACTCGAGAAATTGATTCAACCTCCCGATAACATCGTGCTTCCCTCACAAGTGGTTGAATATTTCATACGCAAAACCAACTATCGTTTTATCATGAATTTCTGTTTGTGTCGTGATGCGATGCATTGTAAGAACCATCCGATTGAATTAGGTTGTTTGTTCCTGGGAGATGCCGCACGAGGTATTAACCCTGAGTTCGGCAGAGAAGCAACCATGGAGGAGGCGCTTGCGCATGTGCGGAGGTGTCGTGCGGCAGGGTTAATTCATTTGATCGGAAGGGATAAGATCGATGAGACATGGCTTGGTGTTGGATCTGAAGGAAAACTCTTGACAATCTGTAATTGTTGCAGTTGCTGTTGTCTCTGGAAGATACTGTCTGACCTTGACCCGCAGATAAGCTCCAAGGTTAAGCGAATGCCAGGGGTAGAAGTGACGGTGACTGAGAAATGTACAGGATGTGGAACATGTATGGAGAATTGTTTTGTGCATGCGATACACGTTCAAGATGGTCATGCGATCATCGGTGTTGATTGCAGAGGGTGTGGACGGTGTGCTGATCTTTGTCCAAATAAAGCGATTCACGTTACCATTGCTGATAAGCAGTTTCTTAAAAAGACAATAGATCGTATTGAATCCTCTGTTGATGTTTCCCTCAGCTCTTGACCAAATAGTATTCTCCATCGCAATTGGAAATAACAATTTGAATTCTTTTTTGACGGTAGAATCATCTTCCCATTCTGACGCTAGAAGTGTGTTTGTTAGTTGATCAAAAGTAGATGGTCACTTGATTTTTTACACTACTTTATTATTCTAGTGTATCGATGGATGTTTATAGGTTTTTCAAGGTCGAATTGATACCCGAACGTTGTTTCAGATAGTGTTTCATTCGGAAAAAGATTAAGGGATGTGATGTTCGATATCAAATTAGTATGATTTGTATGAAAAAAAATAAATATCACTATTTTCTTACCAGCACTAGAAGTTGAAGATTTATGAAAGGAATGAAATTTTATGGTAGTACAACAATGGGTGAACGAGGGCAAATAGTTCTACCCGTAAAACTACGAAAGGATTTTAAATTAAAAAAGGGAGATAAACTCTTAGTTGCTGGAAATCCCGATTTCTCTCGTATTGCCTTAATCAATGCCGATACTATGGATGATTATCTCGATATAATGAGCGAAAAAATCAATCAGATGAGATTAAAAATTAAGAAAAAGGGATATGAATGACAGAGAATTCAGCTCAAGCAATGAAGATCACAAATAATTTTAAATGTCCTCGTTGTGGTACCATTGAAACATACGATGGACTGCCTGGTGAACCACGCATGGTTACCTGTGCTTCTTGCGGTTTAAACGGAAGGGTGACTATAGCTAAAGGGACGATTTCAACGAATTCAACAAATGGTAATGCTATTGAGATCGCCCATCTGAAGAAAGCATTCGGGGATTTCACTGCAGTGGATGATGTCTCGTTCTTAGTGAAAAAAGGAGAAATTTTTGGGTTACTCGGGCCGAACGGTGCTGGGAAATCCACTATCATTAGGATGCTGTGCACCCTGAGTACACCTACTGGAGGCTCCGCAACAGTCGCTGGCTATGACATTATAAAACAGGACAATAAAGTAAGAGAGCACATCGGTCTCGTCTCTGAGAAAATGATCATGTATGATGAATTAACCGCCCGGGAAAACCTTAAACTATTCGGAAGGCTGTATAATCTTCCAGATCACAATTTGAATAAGCGGATCGATGAACTATTAAACCTTGTACGAATGGAAAAATGGGCAGATCAAAGAATAAAAACATTCTCAACCGGTATGAAACAACGGATTAATGTCATCCGTGCGCTTGTCAATCAACCTGAAATTCTGTTTCTGGACGAGCCCACCCTTGGATTAGATCCACAATCGACTGCAGAGATACGGGAACTTATCAGGAGAATCAATGCTGAAAATGGGACAACAATCATTCTTACGACACACATCATGGGTGAGGCTGACATGCTGTGCAAACGGATCGGAATTATTGACCATGGAAAAATTGTCGCTCTCGATACATCCGCAAACCTGAAAAAGCTTGTCTCCGGGACAGATAATTCTGCATTTGAAATCGAGGTATCGAATCTTGAACCTCGGATGATGTCGTCATTGCAATCTCTGGGTTTTGTGAAATCGCTTGTTCAGGAAGATCCGACGCACCTTATAATTCGAACAAACGGGAACGATGCTTTTGATAAGATCATTGACAACTTACGGACAAATGATGCAAAAGTAATGATGATGAAAAATCTTGAGCCCTCCTTGGAAGATGTCTTTCTGCATCTGACGGGGCGTGAAGCACGAGAGAAAGTCTCAGAGAATCCAGTGAGCTCAGGGCCTAGACGTGGACCAGGTAGACGACGGAGAGCCGCGAGAGTAAGGTAGGTGAAAACATGAGCGTAAGAAATGTAGTAAGTCATAGTTTATGGATTTGTTGGAAAGATTTGTTGGAGTTTAGCAGGAGTAAATTGAGACTGGTCATGTTAATTCTGATGCCTTTGTTTATGATGGTCATGATCGGTTTTATTTTTCCCTCTGGAAATTCTATCAGTAATACGCCTATCGCGCTCGCAAACACGGATACGGGTTTGATGGGCAATACGTTTGTGGCACAACTGAATGCGATCAATAACAAAACAGGGATGATGAAACTCAGTAATGCAAAAGATTTTGAGGGTATTAAAACCAAGCTTCAAAATAGCGAAATCAATGGCGGGATCATCATACCGGAGAATTTCTCATCGAATCTTCTTTCAGAGAAGCAGGGTTATATAACGATTGTTATCGATCAATCTAATCCACAGATGTCCATGACGATTCAAGGCGTTTTGTCGCAAACAATCGTAGCGATGGGTGAACAAATGGCTATCCATCAGCTCAACATAAAATACAATGTTTCCACAACCCAGGCAACCTCAATGGTAAAACCCTATACTGTTCAGTCTAAAGGAATCGTTTCTGGAGAACCAAACTACTTCCAGTTTGTCGCACCGGGAATCATCGCCATGGTCGTCATGATGGCGCTAATGACGGGACTGCCTCATGCGATTTCCTATGAAAAAGACATGGGGACGCTTGATGGGATGCTTACCGCACCTATCAGCCGACTCTCGATTATCCTTGGGAAAGTGATGGCTCAGACGATTCGAGGCATGATTCAAGGGTTTATCATCCTTCTTCTTGCCGTGGTTCTCTTTGGTGTTGTCATCGAGGGAAGCATCCTATTGGTGATTGCTCTTATCATTCTCACTGTCTTTAGCTTTGTCGGTCTTGGTATCTTGATCACGTCGTTTACCGATAAAGAAGAAACCGCAACTATGGTGATGATGACATTGATGTTCCCGATGATGTTTCTTTCCGGCGTGTTCTTCCCCTTGCAACAGATGCCCGGGTATATGCAGACTTTTGCACATTTCCTTCCGTTGACCTATGCAACAGCTGCATTACGGAAAGTAATGGTGCTTGGTGCGGATATCCCTGCAGTAGGAACTGAGATACTGATTCTTGTTGGATTTGGTATCGTGCTGCTGTTAATTGCCGTGCCGATGTTCAAGAGAGCGATGAGTAGGTAGGATTTATTCTTGCTATTTTTTATTCTTTTTATATTTGTTACATTCCAAGGTATTGCCACGAAAGGATACGTTTCATAACTACCACTATTTCAGAAAGTTGAACAATCAGACACATTTTCAATAACACGATGATATTGAAGTACAGTTTCGTTGCTATTGTAGCAGATTTGCATCTTTGAACATACTTATTTGTTTCTGTCCTTGAAATCGCATCGTTATAATCGTGTATTCTTTTCTCAATATAATTTATATGAAGGTTTATATACTACTACTTCCTCTATTTCTTTTGTTAATACTTGGTTTGAGGTAGAAATAAATGATGAAGAAAATCGTAGGTATTTTTGTTTGTATGCTGATGATATGCGGTGCATTGGTAAGCGCTAATAATGTAGCAAAAAACAAACAAGGTTTTAATATCGAAGATGGTGCAATAACCGTAAACATCCCTGTAGGTAGATATGAAATTAATGACGCAAAACAGGGTCATGAAGTAACGGTTGAAAGTTACGGTCGTTTACTAATACCGGGAAAACCAAATCTGCCATCGAAGATATTCTCTGTAGCGATTCCACCAGGTGCTCAGTTCAAGAGTGTCAGTTTTGAGACCCCAAATAGCGTCGTTCTTTATGGTAGGTATAATGTGCTACCGGTGTCTCTTCCGCGAGTGATTGGTGATGAGAATTCTGCTGTTTATGAGAAAGAACTGGACAAATATTATGAGAACTACAAATCTACTTACGGAAATAATGCCCCCTATCCCACTTCAGTAGTAGAATTTGTTCAAACCTCTGGCTACAGGAAATATAACCTTGTGGATGTTAGGGTAAATCCATTTACATATTATCCTTTATCTGGTAAACTGGTTTACTACCCTGAAATTAAGATTTATGTGAGTTACACGTTCCCTGAGGGTTTTTCCACTGAAAATATAATGGTTGATAACGTTGGTCTTGCTGAGCAGCAGGCAGAAAATATAGTTTATAATTATGATCAGGCCCAGATATGGTATCCAAATGGGGCCACAGGTGGGCGCGAGTCGTATGATTATGTTATTGTTACACTTGATTCTTTGACTTCGTCTGTCACTACTTTAGTGGATTGGGAGGAGGCAAAAGGTAGAAGTGTTAATGTTGTGACCACATCTTGGATTAGCTCACAATATACCGGTTATGATCTTGCTGAGAAAATTAGAAACTTCCTTAGAGATAAATACCCGTCTAGTTCATGGGGTATTTTGTATGTGTGTATAGTTGGTGGTTACGACGATGTGCCCATGAGAAGATGTTGGCAGGATTTAGGTTATGGAAAACCTGAGACTGATTTTTACTACGCCGAGCTATCTCTCCCAGATAGTCAATCTTGGGATGCTGATGGTGACCACAAGTGGGGAGAGAATTCTGATCCAATTGATTTCTATGGTGAAGTGAGTGTTGGGCGTATACCTTGGAGTAGCCCAACTACCGTCACTCATATTTGTGAGAAGTCAGTAGCCTATGAGCAGAACAATGATCCTAGTTTTAAGAAAAATATCCTTCTCCTTGGTGCGTTCTTCTGGGATAACGATCCGAATCCACGGACCGATAATGCTGTACTTATGGAGTACAAGACAAATCCCAGTAACAATCCCTGGATGTCGGACTGGACAAGAACACGGATGTACGAACAGGGTTATTCTACATATCCCATGGATTACGATCTCACTTATAATAATGTGAAGAACGTGTGGTCGGCTGGTACATATGCGTTTGTTGACTGGGCGGGCCATGGATCACCAACGGAATGCGTCAGATATCATCCTTACCAGACAGATTTCGTTAACACTGATACATGCCCTTACCTTAACGATAATTATCCTGCAATTATTTTTGCGGATGCTTGTAGCAACTCTGACACTGACGAGTTTAACCTTGGTCAGGCAATGCTCCAACAAGGCGGTATAGGTTTCCTTGGTGCTACAAAAGTTGCACTCGGATGCCCAGGCTGGAATAACCCAAACAGCGGGTCTAGTCAATCACTAGATTACTACTTTACAACCTGCTGTACATCTGGTGATTACACCCAGGGTCAGGCTCATCAATGGTCTTTGACTAAGATGTATACAGACAACCTATGGAGCTATCTTAAGTACGAAACGTTCGAGTGGGGAGCACTATGGGGCAACCCTGATCTCACTATGGGTCCTGTTACCACAAGTGATCCACCAGTCAAACCATCAATACCAAATGGACCCACTCAGGGCATTATCAATATAGAATACACATTTTCAAGTGCAACTACAGATCCAAACGGGGATCAAATCTATTATATGTTCAGTTGGGGCGACGGAACACAGAGTGACTGGCTCGGTCCATATACTTCGGGAAACACCGCCTCTGCGCAACACAGCTGGTCGGACGCAGGCGTTTATGAAGTGCGCGTCAAAGCCAAAGATGTGAATCAAGCAGAAAGCCAATTCTCGGATTCTCTGAGTATCACCATAATAGTGAAACCATCAATCGAAATTGAATCAATCCGTGGCGGAATTGGCATCAAGGCAACCGTCAAAAATAACGTGACGCAACCGCTCACAAACATCCTTTGGGCGATTTCGGTGAGTGGCGGGCTGATCCTCAAGACAACAGGAATGAGCGGAATGATCCCAAGTCTCGCCGCAGGCAATCAAACCACAATTAAGACAGGTTTAATCCTTGGAATCGGGCGCATCACTATCTCGGTGACGGTCGGCGATAGGACGAAAACAGCAACTGGGTTCTTACTCGGACCTTTCATCCTGAACATGCAGTAATCCACCCCTCTTTCCTTTTTTCCAATTTTCTTATAAAGTGGTCTCTGCATTTGAAAGATAGTATCGCTTTTTTATCCATAAGGAGACCGTAACAAGTGAAATGAGCACTGGCACTTCCATCAAGGGACCAATCACAGCAGGTCAACCCGTAACCATTAACCACACATTTACACAAAAGGGAACCTACACGATTAAAGCAAAAGACATCTATAATGCTGAGAGTGCTTGGGCAACACTAGAAGTAAGCATGCCGAAAAACAGCGCGTTTTCGTTCAACTTTTTCTTCTCGCAGTTGTTTGAGCGATTTCCAAATATATTCCCTATACTGAGACATCTGCTAGGATATTAAAACCACTTCTTCTCTCTTTTTCTTTTTGTATTATAGGAGAAATTGACACGAATTTACTAATAAAAAATAATTTTTTGGTTGTTTACCTTTAGGTCAATGAAGGATATTTTTATTTATTGGAAAACTTTTAAATTAACCTACGCTATGTGAACCCATACTTTAAGGGAAGATGGAAATAATGGAAAATGCGCTATGGTGGAGAGGTTTGGTTGAATCATGAATTACGATGTTGTCGTAGTTGGTGCTGGTCCAGCCGGCGCAACTGCAGCAAAATTCCTCGCTGAAAAAGGAGAAAAAGTTCTCCTCATCGATAAAAGCTCATTCCCGAGAGATAAACCATGTGGTGGTGGGTTATCAGTCAGAACTCTCAAACGATTTAACTACATTTCAAAAGATTTGATTGCTTCGTATTCCTTCAGTGGTCGCATCCATTCATCATCTCTCAAATATGAGGTCCAATTGCATAAAGATGAACCTATCGCAGCATTTGTTCTCAGAAAGAATTTTGATGATGGACTCCTGCAACTTGCAATTGAGAGGGGAACCACTTTTATGGAAAGAAAAACTGCTACAGATGTTAGTATACTTCCGGAAAAAGTAAAAATCAAATTGAATAAAGGAGAATATGTTGAATCCCAACTGGTTATAGGCGCTGATGGAATCTGGAGTACGATAGCTAAAAAATCTGGATTAGGTCATCACTACCAACATATAGGCAGATGCCTCTTTCAAGAATACCCTCTAGCAAGTAGTCTGCTCGATGACTATTTTACTGAAAAAAGAATTTTTCACTTCCACTTAAGATTCATGGGAATAATTGGCTATGGATGGGTATTTCCCAAAAAAGACAGTGTAAATATCGGTATCGGCGAAATCAAACCATCAGCGTCCCAAACAACAAATAGGCTGAATTTAAAAGAATTTTATGAAAATTATATTCGTCTTCTAAAGGAAAGTAAAATTATCCCTCCAACAATAAACCTAGGAAAGATTCAGGGAGGAATCCTCCCCCTAAATCCTTTAAAAAAAACCTTTGCTGATCGCGTTGTTCTCTGTGGCGATGCAGCAGGACTCATGAATCCACTTACTGGCGATGGCATCGATTATGCTATGTCCTCAGGTAAGATAGCAGCGGAGGTTTGCACGGAGGCGCTAGAAGCAGATGACACCAGCGCATTCTTCCTATCGAAATACCAACGGCTCTGGAAAAATGATTTCGGGAAAGAAATCAAACTCTGTTTACGTATCCTGAAAGGATTATTAGAAAGGAATAGTGGCGAAAAATATGTCAGACTGTTATCCAGAGATACACAAATTGTTGATATGGTTCTTACTCTATTGAATAATCAGGGTAGACTCCATGAGTATCAATGGAAATTAGTAAAACGGTTTGTCTATATTTATTGTAAGGATCTTCTTCGATTATAAAGAAGCGTTTTCCCTTTTTGTATCTCTAGTGATAGCACTGTGGAAGTGCCCGTTCGTTTAAATCTTCAAAACCGGTTGAACCAAACCGAAGGTTTTCACCAATAGTATACATAAACTGCTGATGGTAATTCCTGAGAGACCATAGGCATGCCATAAAGGGTATTCAGGCATCTTCTGCCGAAGTTCTTGAAGAAAAAAGGTTTCAGAGGATATCGATTTTGATCGTTTCACCAGCGCATAGACTTCTTTGAAAGAGAAATACCTTCCTAGAGCCACTAAAGGAACGAGAATGAACAACCATATGTTTATCAATAAAAATAAACTTATGAGAGCGAGTATTGTCAGAATTGAACCGATTACATTTAACAGAAATGATAGCCTAATTGTTTTGTAGAGTCCCCATTTCACCGCAGGGGTCAATAAACCCATTTTCTTATCATCTGGTTGATCCTCAGCTTGACTAATGAGTATTAATGCATAATGACCTATGGTTATCCCAGTTGCTGCAAGAAGGAAAAAAATAGTATACGGATCAGTAATAGACAACGATGAAACAAGGAAATAGGAATAGACTCCAGGGATAAAAAAAATTGGAAGCGCTACTATTGAATGAAGAATTCCTCGCTTCTTAAAACGAATAGGTTCAATGGAGTAACCAACACCAAGAAACGTACCAATCCAGACAAGGATGCTAATCTCGATTCTTTGTAAGACAATACTTAAATGAAACGCCAATACAAACGATAGAAGAATATGTATTATAATGATGACTCCGAGTGAACGACGGCCTAATTTTTTGACAGCTTGGTATAATCGAGTCTTATAGAGTTCATCAACCTTCCAATCCGCCCAACAATTCACCATGAACCCAACGTTAAATAATAAGATGAATATTAAAATGCCTTCAAGTAGAAAAGGAAAAGAACTTGCCGCTAGAATTGAACCTACTGAATTAGCACCAACCAGAATTCCAATAAAAATGCCAATAAACACAGCGGGTAGGAATTCCCAACGACTTACTGTAATATAGAGATGTATGGCTTCGCTTATTTTCATATATAAATAAAAACATGGTCGTATTTAAAATGTCTCTTCGTTCAAGATTAAAAAAAAGTAAAATATGATTTAATCTATATTGAGGGATTGTTGTTCTGCTCCTCTTTTTTCTTATTTTTTTTATCCCTTTGTCTCTCCATTTGGGAGGTAGTATCGTTTTTTTATCCATAATGAGACGGTAACAAGTGAAATGAGCACTGGCACTTCCATCAAGGGGCCGATCACTGCAGCAAATGCTTGAAGTGAGGTAATACCCCAGACGCCGATACAGACCGCAATCGCGAGTTCAAAGTTGTTACTTGCTGCGGTGAACGACTGTGTTGCCGCAAGAGAATATCTGAACTTGAGCTTGTAGGAAAACCAGTATGAGATGAAGAACATGAGAAGAAAATACGTGACAAGAGGTACAGCGACTCGCACAACATCCAACGGTCGATTGATAATATACAAGCCTTTGAAGGAGAACATGACAACGATAGTGAACAGCAAACCGATAAGGGCGATCGGGCTAATACGTTTCACAAACGTTCCATCATACCATTCTTTTCCTTTCTTTTTAATAAGTATAAACCTGGATAGTATGCCTGCAATGAAAGGAATTCCCAGGAAAATAAAAACACTCTTCGCGATATCGACGATCGAGACATTGACATAGGCTGAAACAGTCACACCGCCAATCCATCCAGAAAGAACAGTAATAAAGAGGTACGCGAAAAGAGAGTAGAAAAGTATCTGGAAGATTGAATTCAAAGCAACAAGGACCGCACCGTATTCACAATCCCCCTCTGCAAGCTGATTCCAGACTAATACCATAGCAATACACCGAGCTAGTCCAACCATGATGATACCCATCCTGAATTCGGGAAGATCAGGAAGGAACAACCATGCAAGACCAAACATGAGCAATGGTCCGATCACCCAATTGAGAAAGAGCGATGTTCCAAAGATTTTTTTCGTATCTTTTGCTCTGAGAAGTTGGTTGAGCTCCTCGTATTTTACTTTCGCGAGCGGAGGATACATCATCACCAATAACCCAATCGCTATAGGCAGAGACACGGTATCAAGCCGAAAGGTATCAAGTGTATCTGCGACCCCTGGAAACAAATATCCAACAGCGATGCCTAGAGCCATTGCAAAGAATATTCATATGGTAAGGAATCTATCTAAAAATGAAAGCCGAGTTTGATATTTTTCCATTATTTGTTCTACTCCTTTATTTTTTTTCCATGATCTCTACAATCAGTTTTTCAACATGGTTTCTAATTGTATCTCGAACCTCTCGATAGGTATCAAGAGATTTTTCTTTTGGATCTTCAATCTTCCACGCAATGGTTTTTTCCCGAGGCGTGAGAGGACAACCATCAATACAACCCATTGTGACTAAAACGTCGAACAGGTCATTCATTTCGAATGTTAATTTCTTTGGTTTGTAGTGGCTGATATCGATGCCAACTTCTTTCATAACCTTTATTGCAGAAGGCTCTACATGGTCTTCTGGTCGCATACCAGCACTATCGGCGGATTTACTCGAAGAGAGTGTGTTGAAAAATCCTTTCGCCATTTGGCTTCGGCAAGTATTTCCTATGCAAATAAAAAGAACTTTTTTCATAATGCTTAATCTCCTGTTTTTAATAATCTGTTGTCGTAAGTATAGATAGATAATTGAATAATTTTTTCATTAGTTATAAAGAGTTCTTAATATGTTGCTATGGTCTATTTTCGATAGGAGTGATTGACGGTTAATGTTCAATCACTAAGAGATATTTCGATACCATTAACTGCTCTGCAAAATGGTTCATTACAACGCTTTTTAGTTATAATGGAAATCATCAACCAAAGTACCGGCAAAGCAGACACCCGATGTTGCTGCTGAAGATATCATTACAGTGCGAGAAGGCGGTAGTCCTTATCTTACCGTGAATTTTTTTTACAGTATCATATTTCATTGAATCTAAAAATTTTATTTGTGATCGGCGGCATGACTGTGTCTAGCAAATTGAAAAAGATGAGATGTTAAAAAGAAAAAATTATTGAAGAAGAAACAGTGATTGATCGTTATATAAAAAAAAATAATATCTCTAAAGAAACTTATTTCTTCTTCTTTTTAACGATTTTTTTCTTTGTTGTTTTTTTTGTCTTTTTTGCCGGCATTGCCATTTCTCCTCCTTTTTGTATTGTAATAGTTCATATCGTGTAGGTGATTAAAAAGGTATTGTTCTTTTTAAAAAATAATCGCGGTTTTTTTCAATTTATTTTTTTATATGTCAATGCGCACAGGCAAAATAACTACAGGAAGACCTTTCCACTGCAATCGTCGCTGGACTGAAAATGCGGTTTCGTTGTGTAGCAATTTATGAAAGATAGTCTCATGTCGGAAAACGAGTTTTGCAGTGAAAAACATGATTTTTGGGAACTCTTCTGCGATGGATTCACAGAGATGGCTCGCGGTTTCCACCACATCAGTCCCAATGTCCATTCGATAGTCAGCGGAGAACCCGAGTCTCTGCGCAAGAATGACGTACTTGAGTAATGAGCTTTGCACTGATGTTTTCAGTGCCTCCACCTCCTCGATACCTTTGAAGGAACCTGAGTCGATTTCCGAAATTGAAACAAAAATAATATTCTTATACAACCCGGGAAAACTTCGGATCAATGATAAAAACGTGTTCACCCCATAGCCATTATACCCTGTCACCAGAATCACGGCGGTCATGTGTTTTGGATTCACCGGTTTTGTATTTGGATGCCCAACAAGATGGATACTTGATAACAACAATACCTCATCGAATTTTCGCATCGCTTTTTTGATTTTTTTATAATGATTATGAATCAAATAGCAAATAAGAACAACAGCCAAGGTGATCACTAGAGTAAACCAGCCACCTTGCCAAAGTTTTTCGTAGATGGTAACGATCAGGATGGTAAAACAGAGAATAAACCCGATAACGAAGATGAGAAGGTATCGTATCCAATGCTCTTTCTTTTTTCTGATTTTTATCGAAAATTTTGCCATACCTAATTGTGAGAGTGAGAACGTGAGGAACACATTAATCGCGTACATCACCACGAGCGCGGAGATGGAACCATTGGTACCGATCATTAAAAAAAGAGCGGCAATTCCCATGACCAAAACACCGTTTCGCATAGTGAGCCGTTCTGATAACGCGGCGAATTTCTTTGGAAACCATGAGTCGACGGCCATGTTGGCCATCACTCGCGGTCCGTCAATGAAACCTGTCTGAGCTGCAACAAAAAGGAGCAAACCCTCAGAAAAGATAATAATTGCCGCAATCCAAATTCCTGCTGGCCACCCGCCAAAGAGTCTTGTTGCAAGGACAGCGTTTAACGTCTGACCTTGCACAGCTTGAATATCGAGAAGAAAATAGCAAATAAAAAGCGCCCCTGCCACTAGAGCAAGGGAAATTGCCATATACATCATAGTTCGTTTACCGGTCTTTACTTTGGGTTCTCTCATGACTGGGAGACCATTGGATACAGCTTCAATTCCGGTATATGTTCCACCTCCTAAAGAGAAGGCACGGAGGAAAATCGCAAGGATGCCAAGGAGCCCTATTGCCTGCAGATCACCTCCCAATCCTGTTGAAAATTGATTGACGTGTGTACCAACCACAGATGCTTGACTGAAAATACCGTATCCTAGCAGGATGATGTGAGTAATAATAAATAGGAGAAAGATAGGAGCAAGGACAGACACCGACTCTTTAATCCCTCGAAGGTTGAGAATGATCAAGATGAAAATTAAAGAGACTTTGAATAGGAGACTGTACTGATGAAATTCTAAAGGTAAAAAACTAAAGATAGCGTCTCCACAGGCGGCAATGGAAACTGTGATAGTGAGGACGTAGTCGATAAGTAAGGCAGACCCAGAGACAACCCCTGCACTTTTGCCGAGTGTATGGGTGGCAACGATGTACCCTCCACCGCCATGAGGGAACTGTTCAATGATTTTCGAGTAGGTATACGATATGATAAAAACTGTGAGCGCTGTTGCAATCGCTAAAAAGATCGCAAGATAGGTATGTCCTGCGATTGCTTTGAATGCTTGCTCAGGACCGTAGGAGGAAGATGAAAGACCGTCTGCTCCAAGTCCTATCCATGACAGTAATGCTATTAATGATAATTTATAAAAAATTGAAGGGTCGTTGATATTGCGCGGGCGACCTATAATCTTTGTTGAAATTCTCCGTATGATGTTTGGTTTAGGAGCATTGTTTTCCATGGTTTTCGCTTCTTTTTGTGGTGAGATAAGGAGGAAAAACCTCCATATCTTGTTGATATAGATAGTACCCGCAAGCTACTAGGGATTTATTATCGGCTATTAATACCTATTTACAGCGATTTGTTTAGGAGAAAAACAAAAAACACTCATCCGAATTTATTCCGAGTTGTTCTTGGGAGCTTTATGAAAGAAAATAGACCTTGTTGAATTCACTGTAACATAATAATAAGTTATAAAAAATAAGAAAAGAAGGTTGGATAAGCTGTTTTATTCAACCTGCTTTGACACACGTGGCATTCTTGAAGTGATTGCTACAAGGATGATCCATGTAAGCACAATGGCGATTGTCATTGTTCCGCCTACTGTTGCCAATTCCTGTAACATAACTGGGATATCGGCGGGGTTCTGCATTGCAGTCAGGAATGGTGGATAAAACACCACTGCTCCATGTGCTATGTGCTCGATTGCAAGCATTGCGACTCCACCCCACAACATGATATTCAACCAGCCTATTTTAAGTGCTGCTGGAATTTTTTTTCTAAACACAGTCGTTACTATTCCTGTCGCCATTGGTGCTAAAAAACACGCCATTTTTTTTACCTCCTTTCTACATTTTGTTTTGGTTTTTTGATGATAAGAACGGTTATCCATATAATGAACACAGGTATTAACATAACGATTCCAAGTACGATGCCATTAGTGATGAGGCCACCTGTTTCCATTTCAACGAATGATCCACCTTTATAGCCTAAAATGTGATCAACCAGTATCATGAATGATGCACCCCAGAGCATCAAACTGAGCAAATCAAGCTTATATATTCTAGGTGCTACATACCAGAGAATTGTTGCGCTAATTGCTGCAATGAGTGTTGTAATAAGCCACATGTTTTATTTCTCGGTAGCAACTTATATTTTTTCGTGTCCTTAATACATGTAATAGTATAAAAGAATTATGGTAACAATAATACTTAATTCGTGCTACGCTCCTCAAGCAAACGTGTTACCATGGTGGCAATAAGAAGATTTGGAATCTCCATCGAATCTGAACCGTAAAATAATTATTCGTAGCAGCTTTCTTATAATAGTTCCACGATTTTCCTATGGACGTGCTACCATGCCTGTAGAAAGAGTAGGAGTATCTTTTGAACCAGAGTTACTAAACAAATTTGATATATTAATAAAAAAAAGGGGCTATACAAATCGTTCTGAAGCTATTAGAGATCTGGTAAGAAAGGAGATTATCGAATCAGGGATTAAGGAGGAGGAAAGTGAGGTCATCGGGACTCTGACTATCATCTATGATCACGATATAGGAAACGTCACAGACAAATTGCTTCACCTCCAACACCATCATCACGAGGAAATCATCTTCACGACCCACATTCATGTAGACGATCGTACATGCCTTGAAATAGTTGTGATACATGGTCAATCGAGCCGTGTGAAAAAATTTTCAGAAAACGTCAAAGCTCTCAAAGGTGTAAAACACGGACAGCTGGCAATAACAAAAACAAAATTCTAATGCGACAAACATTGAAAAAGAGTAATAGAAGAAGAAAAGCCCTGAAAAATTTCTGAATAATTACACATTTTTATTCATATTAGCTAAATATGCTTGCCCATAGCAGATACCACCATCTCCCGCAGGTAGTTCTCTATTGACAAGAACACCATGTTGAAGCATAAATCCGGAAATCATTCTGTTATATGCAACGCCCCCTGAAAAAACGATAGGCATATCTTTCTTTTTTAATGCTGTTTTTGCTATCTCAAAAAGCCCTTTGGCGATATACATCTGAGCAGTAGCTGCGAGTTTTCCTTTATCTTCTTTATTGCTAAGAAGATAATTAAATAACGGGGTTGTCATCAGAATTGTTTTACCCTGTTGATGAGAAAAAACTGGTTCAAATTCTAAAGGTGTTGTCGCCATGCTTTCCAGAATCATCGCTGGTCGTCCATCATAGGTCCTCTTCTCACAGAGACCTAACAGAGCAGATACAGCATCAAGGATCCTCCCGGTACTTGTGGTGTGTTGTACGTTGAAATTATTATGTAAAATTTGGAGATATAATCTACTCTCTTTTTCATCAAATAATCTAATTTTTAGAAGTTCTTTTTCAGTCAATATCTTGGAAAGAATCCCAAAGAGCATTTTCTTTGGATATATCGTTGCAGAATCCCCACCCAACTGAGGTTGTTCTTCAAGATGTCCTATTCGTGTAAATGTTTTTCCTTTTCGTATGGAGAATATTTCTCCGCCCCACAACTCCCCATCACCACCATACCCTAATCCATCCATCGCAATTCCCACATAGTCGGTTATATTATGTTCAGCTGCGACGCTAGCCACATGTGCTTTATGATGTTGTATTTGAATTAATTTTGCGTTATACATTGTAGCTAATTCCTTTGCAAACATTGTTGAATTATAGCTAGGATGAAGATCACATACAATAATCTGTGGTTTTAACCGTGTGAGATGGATACACTTCATAACAGCATCCTTTAAAAAATTGTATGTTTCATATTTTGATGTATCACCAATGTACTGAGAAAGATAACATTTATTTTTCTTTGTTGTACAGATGACGTTATTTAACTCAGCACCCACCGCAACAGTATCTTGACACTCTGCGGGTAACATGATGGGAATAGGTGTATATCCCCGTGAACGTCGGAGAAAAAACGTTGTGTCATGAATAACCTTTAAAACAGAGTCGTCACATCTATTGACAATTCTTCGTTCATGGGTCAAGAAATATTTACCTATTTTTTCTACGATTGATACAGGTTCTCCTGGAATATTGCACGATGTCATTAAGAGCGGCTCATTACTATAATCAAATAGGAGGTAATGCAACGCTGTATAGGGTAACATCACTCCAATGGTATCTAACTCCGAGGTGGTTTTGAAGGCATCCTTTTCTTTCTTTTTTAAAACAACAATTGGTCGTTGCGGACTTTGCAATAGTTCTTTTTCTTTTTCAGATACGTACGCAATCTTTTCAACCATCTCTACATCTTTGACCATGATAGCATATGGTTTGTGGAGGCGGTTAAAAAGCTCTCTTACTTTTCCCACATTCTCGTCATCACATAATGAACAGGTGTGAAACCCTCCGACTCCTTTGATTGATAGTACATCCCCAGATTTGATGAGATCGATCGCTTTCCCTATTGTTTCCATATCATACCTACCGCTGATGTCTTTTCCATCACTGAGGAGACGTAATTTTGGACCGCACTTTTTACAAGCGATTGTTTGTGCATGATATCTCCTATTAAGGGGATCGGTGTATTCTCTTTTGCATTGAGGGCACATATCGAATTGATGCATCGATGTAAACGGTCGATCATAGGGATAATCTTCTATCATCGTAAATCGTGGTCCACAATTTGTACAGGTGATGAAATAATAGTTATGTCGTCTATTTTCTCCATCTCGGAGTTCTCTGAGGCAATCATGACACATGAAAATATCCGCGGGAAGCTCTGTTTCTCCTTCAGATACTGAGCTTTTAAGAATTGAAAAATCAGAAAAATGTTTCTTTGATTTGATTTCCTTAACCGTGTAATTCGAGATTTTTGCAAGCGGTGGAAGATCAGTGAGTTTTTGAATGAAATCTCGGTCATTAATGATGATTTCAACACCATTACCTATGTTTTTTACCGAGCCGACGAATTTATGTTCTTTTGCTTTTCTGTAGATATATGGTCGAAACCCAACACCTTGAACAATGCCTTGAACGAATATTTTATACATATTCTGCTCACAGCATAAACATACATCTATAAATTTATTTTCGAGGGAAGTGAACCTTGCATAAATTTTGTGTCTTTTTCCGAAATTACCTTCTGTTGGTATATAAAATAGTTGATTCAATATACTTACAAGACAAATGATCTGATTAATTGAAAAGTTATCTAGAAAATCTAAAAAAAAGTAATCGATAATAGAATCGTAGATATGCAAGAATATACACTTTATTCTATAGAGATTTCTTTCTTAAATAAAATATCTCTGAAACGTAATTTCTTGCCATCGGGTAACAGCTCTAAAGGAGGTTTGATTCCCTGCTCCAATAATTTATAATTTGCGCAGAGAACATGATTTTGTTCCGATGAACAATATTTGTCAGAGGTTTCTCTAAAAAAAATTTTTAACTTTTTCATCTTGAGGATATCACGGTTTTTCGATGAAACCATCACCGACGATCAGGGTCTTATTTATCGACGAGCGTCTTTTTAGAAGCTTTATTGTGAAATACTTTTTCAATTCTATTTTTCAGATCGACGATTTCAAATGGTTTTTCAATGTAATCTTCACCTAAAAAACTTCCTGCATTTTTTGCAATTCTGTCCGTCCGTGCAGTGAGAAATATGACAGGAATAGTATTCCAGGAGGGGTTCTCCTTTATTCGGTCAAAGACCTCCCAGCCGCTCATCTGCGGCATCATAATATCAAGAAGGATAATATCAGGAATTATATTATCTTTCAACATTTCCAGGCATTTCTGACCATTTTCAGCCCCAAGAATTCGATACACTCGAGTTGCGTCTTCTAAACCTGTTTTCAGAGAGGTAATGACATCAGGGTTGTCATCTACCACCAATATCGTTTTCGTTATATTCATCCCTCATAAAACCATATTGATTCGTACTTCATTAGTGTTTGCACATGATGTTTTCTTCACCGCTCGTTCTTTTATGAGGTTTTAAAGTGAAAAAAAACGTTGAACCTTTCCCTTTGCCTTGGCTTTCAACCCATATACGACCACCATGTTTTTCAACAATTCTCTTGCAGATTGAAAGACCAAGCCCGGTGGAATCAAGATCATGCCTGGAGCAATCCACTTTATAAAATTCATCAAAGACGTGTTTAATTTGATCTGACTCTAGCCCAATACCCGTGTCTTTTACAGAGATGACAATAATGTCATCCATTTCCTTTGCATCGAACGTGATTTTTACTTCACTTTCCTGTGAATATTTTACTGCGTTGGAAATGAGATTGTCGAATAATTCTCTGATTTGTAATAAATCGACTTGTACAATGGTTTCTGCTGGTATATTGTTTTCCAAGACAATGTTTTTCCCCTCAAATAGGGCTCTTTGCAAATCAAGAATATCACGAATTTGCATGGAGAGATCGATATCTTGGAGGAACAATTGCGTATTTGGAGAATTCAACTGAGCAAGAGCTAAGGTTTTGATAACAAGATTTTTCATGTAATGTACATTATGAAAAATCACCTCAAGAAGCTCTTTCAATTGAGGATCTTGTTCTCGTTCCTTGACAATAGGAAGTAAAATAGTAAGAGGTGTTAAGGGTGTTTTGAGATCGTGACCAAGCTGGCCGATGAACTCATCTTTCTGTTTCAAGAGTTCTTCAACATCAGCGGTTCGTTCCTTGACCTTTTTTTCAAGATCTCGGTTGAGGAAGGTGAGTTCTTCTCGTACAGAAGTTAACTCACTATTTATTTTTTGAAGTTCTTGATTCTTTTCACGGATTTTCGTCTCGGCTATTGTGAGCGCTCCTATAGTATTTTGTAGATCTTCCATAATGTTAAGGGTGGCAAGTTCACTCTTCTGCAACTTATCAAATTTTTCATGCAATTCGTATTCCATTCGCTTCTGTTCAGTGATATCCTTTGAAATAAAAAGTAATTCATCATTCACAATATCGACGGTACTATGCAGAAAATGCCATTGGCCCGATTTATCGCGAAAACGAAAATCCAGTTTTTGTGCATTTTCCACCATATCAGCCGTTAAAACCCCATTTATTTTCGCATCAATATAGGCAAGTAATATCGTCATTATGTGTTGTTTATCATCTTCATGAATAAAATCTAACCCTGATTTTCCTAACAGATCGTCTGCTTCAAATCCGAGAATCTTTAAATGTGAAGGACTAACAAATGTAAAAATTGGATCCACATTAAATGTAGTAAATGCAATCAAATCACTTGTATGATGCGCAATCAAACGATATTTCTCCGATAAATCCTTTGATGGTTCTGTATTTTTTCCATTATTACTATTTCGAGTGTTTTCCAATACTTCCATACTATTTCCACTAATACTAGAAGGCACTCCTAATACTGTCCCAGAGGAACCTTTAGCGATTTGTTCAACTCGAACTGTATTTTGCGATGTAATAGAAATTCCTGCCAGTTTTTCTTCTTTTGACATTTCTTTTCCGATTTCAGGTTCATTACTCATTTGCTCATTACCTAATGACAATTAATAATTCTAACAAACCAAACAGGTGAAATGCTTAGATCGTATACACCATACCTTTGGTGCATACCCCATCATATATCTCTCCAAAGTGACAATATTCTAAATAAATTAGTGCTATAAAATAGTGACGGATGAATAAGATACTGATAAATAAAAAAAAAAACCAACCAATCTCTATTTCAAATTGAAGAAAAAACAAATATCAAACCATGAAAGGCTATCGCATGCGACGTGCTTTCATTCTAACAATCGGATCATCAGAAATATTACAGATTTTTTCCGCAAGACCTTCAAAACCATTGACGGTATTAATATCAAATCTACCAAGTGAGACACCTTTGCTGTTGACAAGGCTTATTTCACCAGAGGTTTTATCTAGTTCACCTATGTGAATGTTTGAGAGAGTCTTAGAAGCAGCATGCATCTCATTGTCAGAAACATGTAGATGATTTTCAAGAAGTTCTGAGACAAAAATAGATCGAGAACCAATCGTATTTTGTTCATCAATTTTTTCAATAATGTTGGTCAGCAGCTCCAAAAAGATGACTTTCTGTTCAATACAAAATAAAAATGTTGTAGTAGCTACATTAAGTTTTAGTTTCTTTTTTTCTTGACAGCAAAGATATACATGTCACTATCCCTGTCGTTATGGTGTTAGTCGTGATCGGTCACGCGGGAATAAGATACACTCCCGAATATTATTCATATCTAAGAGCTCCATTAAGAAGCGTTCAATACCAAAACCAAACCCACCATGCGGCGGCATCCCATATCGGAATGCCTTCAAATACGCATCGAAATCTTTAGGATCAAGACCGCATGCCTTCAGTCTCTCTTTCAACAATGCGACATCATGGATTCGTTGACTGCCAGAGGAAATCTCATTACCTTTGCATTCCAGATCAAACCCACGGGAATACTTCTCCCCATTAGGCATCGTATAAAACGGCTTTGACTCTAACGGATACTTGGTGATGAAGTAGAAATCAACTCCGCCCTCTTTCATGATGTCTCCAAGGAGCCGTTCATCTTCAGTGCTGAGATCCATACCCCACTGGATCGGTGACTTCCTCTGCTGAACCTTACTGACCGCATCATCATAAGACACTCTGGTAAACGGCAATTTCGGAACAGTAACAATCTTCTTTAGAACTTCAAGTTCTTCGGAACATTCACCCGCGCGTTTCCACATCGCATGAACCAGATGCTCAAGTATTTTCATTACATCTTCTTCATCCTTAATGAACGCCATCTCCACATCAACTGCTGTGGACTCATTCAGATGCCGCCGTGTGTTGTGTTCCTCAGCTCTGAAATACCAGGCAATCTCATAGACCCGGTCAAGACCGGTCGCCATCAAACTCTGCTTATACAACTGAGGGGACTGTGCAAGAAACGCCTCCTTCTCAAAATACCGAAGCTTAAACACATCAGTTCCACCCTCTGAGGAACTCGCGATGATCTTCGGGGTATGCACCTCAAGAAAAGACTGAGATCTCAGATATTTATGTGCCGCGGCAAGCACAGCGTTGCGTATCTTAAAAATTGCTTGGGTCTCCGGTTTTCGCAGATCAATCACCCTGTTATCAAGCCGCGTATCAAAATCAGCCTCGACCTTATCAACAACACCAAGTGGTAAAGGGGTTTCAGCAACAGAAAGAACATAAACAGACTCAGGCAGGATCTCATACCCATTCCGAACTTTTTCATTTTCCTTACAGAAACCCTTCACCGAAATAACAGACTCACGCGGTAACGAAACTAATTGTTCAAAAAGATCAGGAGTCTTCTTTTTCAGAATCGTCAACTGTAAGGTCCCCGTCTTATCACGCAGGATGAGAAACGCAATCGAACCAAGATTCCTGATATCTTCAACCCAGCCAGCAACAGCAACTGAGGAATTATACTCCTTTTTTGTGATTTCTTTTGAGTAATGACTTCGATACATATGACACACCGTATTAAGACAAGGAATTTAGTCTTTTTGAAAGAAAAGACAGTACCTCAGCAAGGTTTTTTGCATTATCCCATGTTTTTACCAATTTATCAAGATCAGATCGTTTTGTATCTTTTAAATCATGAATCCAATGTTCAATCCGAGGAACAGCTCTGGTCACATTATCGACGATGGTGATGGTGGCAGCCTGTGCCGTACGAGACAACGGGTTCAAATCAACCGCTATAACGGTCTTTCCCATCCTTTGAAGTGCTTGACAGCGGTCACCATCCTCAAGAGGAACAAGAACGACGTCAGCAGTAAAAATCCCTTTTTTCTCACAGAGCGCACGATCAGAATCAAGCCCTGGTATCCTGGCATCAGGATTCAAACCATATACGGTTCTCACGCCCTTCTTACAAAGCAAGGCGGTAATCTTCTTCATCCGCTCTGACGTACGATGAAACAGGTTTACTTCGAGCTTTGCTGGAATACTCTTTGCTAAGGAAATACACCCATCAGCAGCCAGCGCAGCAACATTTCCATTCACAGAAATCACCGGGTTTCTTGCACACAACAAGACTGCTGCTGCAACCTTCGCTGCAACATCAGCGGGAGGTATCGTGGTTTCACCAAGGAGATAATCAAATGCTTCACCACGACCATGAGCGATCAATCCTGTCTCATGAACGATACCAAGCTTCATTGCCTGTGAAATCTGTTCTCGCGTCACCAAGGAAAGGTACCGTGGATGACTTGTAGGTATCTTCTTCATTCTGCCACCATAAATAACCAGAGAGCCTTTTTAAAAGTTAGGGAGAAAAAACAGAAAAAAAGAGAAAAAGTTCTGTTCTCTTATCCGTACATTTCCGGTTGTGGAATCTGATTGGCACCAGACACAATTGGTTTTGCCTGTTTGTGGAATTTCTGGAGTTGTTTCTCAATCCGTTCCGCCTCATCATACAACGGGCCGACGTTAATCTCGATACCAATTATGAGAGCAATGACATTAATCGCGGAGGCGGCAGCACGGGCATCAGGGTAATTCGGATGCGCCTCAGCAAGAATTGATATCACGTCGAATTTCTCATGTTTCCCCTTATTCAACAGTACCCCGGAAACACCAGCGATGATCCCGTTTTTAAACTGTGGGATGTTTTTCGCTGTAAGTGTCGCCCGAGCGTTTTCTGTTGACCCGATCGCATACGCATCAACGATCATCTCGTCTTCTGATGATTTGCCTTCAACGACCATCCCTTCAGGGGAAATCAACAGTTTACAGCCTTTTTTCTTTGACCAGGTCATAATCGCGTCTGATAATGAATTAATCAAGTTGGGTTTTGGTTTGAACTCAGAGACAAAGACAGCGAGTTTCTGCCCGTTGGGTAGTGTTCCGCCATAGATCCGTACAGGGGAGAGCGGCTCACCGGTATGAACAACAGAAAGAGTAGGAAAATATGCTGAATCCATCGCACCAATCTGTTTTAAACCTAATGCATCAATCATGTAATTCGCAACAATTGTACTCACTAGGCCTATGGATGGAAACCCTGCAATAACGGCCCCGCTTCCTAGATTCATCTCTTCAAAATCCACGATCTGAATGTCTTCCAACTGCATCACCACACAATATGGACCGTAATAATTCCCAAGCATTTAAAACTAATTGGTATAAATCCGCTCAGGCGATTAACCTTTTACGACGCCTAACGGTAACAGCTTTGCAACTTTCAAGGAAATCCCGGCACCATGAGTAACGTTTACGACTTCACTGACGTCTTTGTATGCATCCGGTGCTTCCTCTGCCATCACTTTCCAACTGGCTGGATGCGCGTAAATACCCTTCATTTTCAAATCTTTCATGATTTGTTCTCCCCGATAACGATGAACTGCTTCGGTTCTCGACATCACTCTTCCTGCGCCATGGCAGGTGGAGCCAAATGTTTCTTCCGAATCCTTGGTACCATGCAGCAGGTAACTTTCCGTTCCCATATTCCCAGGGATTAACACCGGTTGTCCGATATCACGGTATTTCAGAGGCACTTCCCGTTTTCCCGGCCCGAACGAGCGTGTCGCACCTTTCCGGTGAACATATACTTTTCGTTTTCTTCCTTCGATTTCATGTTCCTCGAGTTTTGCGATATTATGGCAGACATCATACACGATGCCCATGTTAAGATCCTCAGCACGTTGACGAAGCACTTTCTCAAAGGACTCCCTAACCCAATGTACAATCATCTGTCTGTTGCACCAGGCGAAGTTTGCGGCACATGCCATCGCTTTCAAATAATCCTGCCCTTCTTTTGAAGTAACCGGGGCGCACGCAAGCTGACGGTCCGGAAGCCAAATATTATACTTCTTTACTGCTTGCTCAAGTACGCGAAGATGATCAGTACACACCTGATGACCAAACCCACGGGAACCCGTATGAATCATCACCATGATTTGGCCTTCATTCTGGATGCCGAACGCTTTTGCTGCAGCAGGATCATAGATCTCAGCGACTTTTTGAATCTCTAAAAAATGATTGCCTGCACCAAGAGAACCCAGTTGAGGGGCACCACGTTGTTTTGCTTCATTGGAGACTTTTGAGATATCCGCGTATTCTAAACAACCGTTTTCCTCAAGATACTCCACATCTTCTTTCCAGCCGTACCCATTCTCGATAGCCCATTTCGCCCCCAGTTTTAAAACATCATCAAGTTGCTTTCTGCTCAGATGAACCTTAGCCTTCGAACCAAGACCGGACGGGACATTGATAAACATCTCATCAATAAGACGCTGTATCTTTTGTGGATCCAAATCGGTGAAATGGAGATTTGTTCGTACCAATCGTACACCACAGTTGATGTCGTACCCGACACCACCTGGAGAAATCACGCCATTTTCCTCATCCATGGCTGCCACGCCACCTATCGGAAACCCATACCCCCAGTGGATATCAGGCATCGCCAGGGATTTCCCGACAATACCAGGGAGCATTGTCACATTGGCAACCTGCTCTGGGGCATTATCCTTACGAATAGACTCAATCATCCCATTGTTTGCATAGATGACCGCAGAGGTCTTCATATGAAGATTCTTATGCTCGCCTTGATAACTCGAAGGAATTTCAAAACGAAAATCTTTAATTTTCTGTAATGGCCCGTTCCAGTTCATGGTTCTTCTCAACTTGCGAATACGAAAAAGGATTTATAAACACTGTGAGACACAATTTACTTTTTCTTTTTCAGATACGGGATTCCGGTTTTCTTATTAACCGCGATTTGATACCCGTCCGGTAGCTGGGCAGGGTGGCCAAGATCTGGTTTTTCTCTACTGAAGAAATGAATTGTTGTTTTCTTCCCACTGTGTTTACCTGTTTCTCGTTTATAAAGAGTGTATTCCTGATAGGTACAGACAGGGCGGAGAGACGGTTTTTTAGATATCTCCTCAGCGGGGTACGATTCCCACTCGGCAGTATCTTCCGGTTCTTCTTTTGGTTTTTTCGCACCCCTTTTTTGCTTTATGGGAATAAACTCTAGCTCCTTAGGGATTGTGGTTTTTTGTTCAATTTCTTTTTTAATTTGTTTTGCGAGTTTCCGTTTGATCCCGCGGATTTGAACAAGATCATCCACGGTTGCATCTTTCAGGTTTTCTATGGAAAAATATCCGTTCGTATATAACAGTTCAGCGATGTTATCATCGATGCTTTCGATGCCCTTGAATGCGATGAGATCAACCTTTATCTGGGGCGACTCAACCTTTATGATCGGCTCTGAATTCGAGGGTTTCTCCTCTGGTGTTTGTTGGACTTTTTGTTGTTCTTTGACGATTCGTTTTGCTTCTCGTTCTTTATCTCGTTTTTCTCTTTTTAATTTTTTCAGTTCGAGCTTCTTCAGTCGTTTCGCTTCTTTTTCTTTTTTCTTCTGTGTTTTTTTTGCTTCGCGTTCTTGTTTCTTTGATAATTTTTGGAGTTGTGGTTCTGGTGATTCTACGGCTGTGAATTCAACTGGCGCTTCAATAGGTTCTTCTTTTGCAGGCAATGGTTCCCACTCGACTGCTTCTTCCACTTTTTCAGGAGTAACAGGGATATCAACTCGCTCAAACTCAGGGATGTGGTCAACCGCTGATTTTGCATGAGACATCGGTGGTTCTGCTGGTTGTGTTTCTTCAACCGGTTGCCATTCTGGGAGATTAGAGCCATGAGCCGGTGTTTCATCGTGTTCTGTGATCATTTCTGTTTCCAAAGACTTCTGTAGTACCTCCTTAGGTGTGACTTCTAAAAACTCAGGCAAGATTACATCAACTTTTTCAACCTCGTAGAGCTCTTCAGCGGTAAACAAAAATTCCTGCGAAGGAATTGACCTCGCGGGCGTGGAAGGAGATACTAATTCAAATTCAGGTATGGTTCTTGACGGTTCAAATGTAGGCAGGGTTGTTATCGGTCGAGGGCTGACTGCAATCTTTGCATGAACAGAGACTTTTGGCTCTAAAGAATCGAATGTGCGGAAAAAACTGTCAGATTGCGGCTTGGTTTTTAATGTATCACCAGCCAATCTTCTGCGAACGGAATCAAGGGCTTTCTCATCCGCCGAAATCATTGTTTTAATATTCGGGTCTGACGAGTTATCTAAAATCTTCCTTAGTTTCACTAAATCATCTACTTTAGATTTTTTCTCTCGAGACATAATATCCAAAGAGTATAAGATTCCACATATATTAATAAATTTCCTTCTGTAGTTATTTATTTTATCGATTTTTCTCTATAAATTAATTCATTAAAAAGGTTATTAAGCAACCACCCCATTCGTCTCTTTTTGATACAAATGAACTTTAAAAACAGGGACATTATTTCAATTAAGGATTTTTCTAAAGAGGAAATCGAGTACATCCTTGAGTACGCTAAGCGCATGATCCCATACGCTAACGCGGAGAAACATACGACGCTTTTAAACCAGCATATCCTGGCCGCCCTCTTTTTTGAGCCAAGCACTCGCACGAGACTGAGTTTTGAAAGCGCAATGCACAGGCTCGGCGGAAACGTGATCGGGTTTGCAGACCCGAGTGGTACCTCGCAGAAAAAAGGTGAAAGTCTGGCTGACACTATCCGGATGGCTGATTCCTATAGTGATGCAATCGTGATTCGTCACCCGCAAGAAGGCGCAGCACGACTCGCTGCAGAATTTTCTGAAGTACCTGTCCTTAATGCAGGAGATGGCGCAGGGCAACACCCGACCCAATGCCTTCTTGACTTATTTACCATCTTGACAGAGAAGAAGAAGATTAAGGGAAATAAGGTAGTCCTTCTCGGTGATCTAAAGTATGGGCGAACTGTTCATTCGCTCGCCTATGCGTTGTCCTTGTTTAAAGCTGATCTGACATTTGTTTCTCCTGAGACGTTGAAGATGCCAAAAGAAGTAATTAATGAATGTAAAGAATTCGGGGTGGAACCGGTCAGCACCTC
>Ga0315274_10000573_pt1 | contig 56993 bp, 64 predicted proteins | sample YL17G02_20_MG_FD_203700 | JGI IMG/M metagenome (GOLD analysis project Ga0315274, IMG submission 203700) | Sediment microbial communities from Yellowstone Lake, YNP, Wyoming, USA - YL17G02_20 | ecosystem: Environmental > Aquatic > Freshwater > Lake > Sediment | place: USA: Wyoming | collected...
GATGCGGTCGGCGTAGGTATCGGTCAAAAGCGGCATGGCGTAGCCCTCACGCCGGGTCGTCCGACTCCCCGGAGACTCGCGGCGTGAGCATCCTACCCTCTTTGGTTCCGGCTACGCTGGGTTAGGTTAAGATGTCGTGGAGGATGGACGCGCGGATCAAAAACACGGTGGTGGCGGCCGGTACTTTCTTGGCGATTTCGCTCGCGGCGCGAGCGGAGGAGCCGGCCCACGCAACCGCCCCTCCGGAGATCGTGCTGAAGCAGCCCGATCCGGCGCTGGTCGTGTTCCTCGAACACACCGGCCCGTATTGGACGGTCGGCCCGCTGTTTCGGCAGGTGCGCGAAGTCATGCTTGCCCACAACGAGGCCGGGCCGTTGTTTGCGCGCTACGCAACCGACCCTACATCCGTCGCGCCCGAGTCGCTGCGGACCCGGGTCGGGTTCGTGGCCAAGGGTGAATGGGCGCCGGAGCCGCCCTTCCGATCCGCCGAATACGAAAGCGAGCAAGTGGCTGCGATGGTCGTTGAGGGATCGTATGGCACCACGACCCGATACTACTCGGTCATGCGCGAGTGGCTTTCCGCCCACGGTTTCGAGCCGGTGGGGCCGGTGATCGAGCTGTATCCCCCGGTCGCGCGCGGCGCCTCGGCCGGTACCCAACGTACAGAAATCCAGATGCCGGTTCGACGCGCACGAGTGCCCGAGCCGCCCGCTGCCCCGGTTGTTGCGTCGGCGGAGAACGAGCCTCAGCGCTTTTTTGACTCTTGGGAGGCGTCGAGCGATGAACCGGGAACACAGGACGCGCCTACTGCTGATGAAGGGTCGACAGCGCCCGTCCTGGAACCCGGCGCAGTTTCGGCGCTCGCGGTCCGCGAGCCGATCCGACCCGTGAGAGAGCTGATCGCGACGTCGAGGTTCGATCGAATCGCGGAGCAATTGATCCCCGTCGACCGCCCGACCCCCGCCGCGTTGCAGGTCTGGTTGGGGCAGGTCGTCTTCCGCGTCAGCGCCGTTGCGAAGGGGATCGAGCAGACCTTCCCCGGCGGCGCACCGCCGGTCACCGCTCTTTCCGAAGCGATCGTGCGGCGCTATCGGCAGGCGTCGGAGTCGTCGAACGTCAACCCGCTCGAATCGGCCGTGGTCCACGTCGACATGCGTTCGGATCCCCGTTTCGCACAGAGGCGATCGATCGTGCGTGACCTGGACAACCTGCTCGGACAGGTCGCCATCAAGACCGTCGATGCGGATTCCGCGCTAGGGCGCCTAGAGGATATCCTGCAACGCATTCAAGACCTTACGCACTCCGTTAAACCCTAGGTGAAAGTCGGCGGGGAACGACGTAACGTTCGTGTCCACAAATGATTACGACCGTTCAGGCGGAGTTTTGTTCGCTGGCGCAACGACGCAAGGGCGGCGGGAAACTGGTAAACCCCCTTGTCAGCCGCCGATTAAGGTGTAATGTGTTTCGGACTTGCAGGCCGTACACCCGTGGCGCGGGGGTGCGGCCCGGCGGTCAACAATGAGCGGATACGATGAGTGATGTTCTGACCAGTGAGCCGGCGGCTTCGTCGATTGGCTCTGCCGCAGCGAGTGTGGGTGGGTTCCTCGAATTCGAGAAGCCGCTTCTGCGCATCCAGCAGGACGTGGAGGCGATGGAGCGCGAACAGCGGGACACGGGCCGCGATCTTTCCAACGACATCAAGCAGCAGCGGGCCCGGTTCAAGGCGACCTTGAAGCGACTCTATTCCAACCTTACCCCGTGGGAAACCGTGCAGGTCGCGCGTCATCCCAAGCGACCGCTCTCCACGGACTACCTTTCGACCGTCTTTCGTGACGTCTGCGAACTCCACGGCGACCGGACTTTCAGCGACGACCGGGCGATTCTGACCGGTTTCGGGCGGATCGGCGGCCACCGCGTGATGTTCATCGGCCACGACAAGGGCAAGGACATCAAGCAGCGCATGGCCTGCAACTTCGGCTGCGCCCACCCCGAAGGCTACCGCAAGGCGCTGCTGAAGATGCACCTCGCGGAGAAGTACGGCCTGCCCGTCGTCTGCCTGATCGACACGCAGGGCGCCTACCCCGGCATCGGAGCGGAGGAGCGGGGGATCGCCTTCGCGATCGCCACGAATCTGATGGAGATGTCCCGGCTACGCACGCCGATCGTGAGCGTGGTGATCGGCGAGGGCGGCAGCGGCGGGGCGTTGGGGATCGGCGTAGCGGACCGGGTGGCGATGTTCCAGCACGCGTTCTATTCCGTGATCTCCCCGGAGGGCTGCGCGGCCATCCTTTGGAAGACGGCGGATCGTCGCAAACACGCTGCCGAGGCGCTGAAACTGACCTCGCGTGAACTCTTCAAGCTGGACATCATCGACCATGTAATCCCGGAGCCCGTCGGCGGGGCACACCGCGAACCGGAGGCGGCGGCGGCGAACCTGGAGAAGTTTCTGATCGGGACGCTGAACGAGCTCAAGCGCCTCGGGCTCGACTCCCTCGTGGCCAAGCGGCAAGAGCGTATCCGTCATCTCGGCAGCTTTTTCGAGTCACCGAGTGAAGTAGGGCGGGAGGTTGAGCCGCGTCCCGCACGGCGTTCGACGCCGCGGGTCTCACGTTTGGGAACGCGGTTCGCTCGCACGGAGACGATCCCGGTCTGAGAGTCCGTCACAACGGAAACATTGGGTTGCCCGAGCCGCGGCATTCATGCCGCGCGGCGTTGTCCCTGAGGGCGCGCGGCATGAATGCCGCGGCTCAGGTCAAGGCGTCGACTTGCACGCGTCGAGCAATCAGTTAAACCCCTTGGGCAGGGTGAAGTCGGCTACGAAGACCTGGGCCTCGGTGAGGCCGCCGCGTTTGCTCGTCCACATCAATCGCTTCCCGTGCGGACTGAAGACGGGCAGGCCGTCGAACTCGGGATCGAAAGTGATCCGCGTGAGGTTGGCGCCGTCGGGCGTCATCATCCAAAGGTCGTAGTTGGGCCGCTCCCCACGCTCGCGGAGCCCGTGGTCGGTCTGTGTGAAGATGAAGCACTTGCCCGACGGATACCAGAACGGGCACCAGTTGAAGATCGGGTTGTCGGTGATCGCGCGATCGTTGGTACCGTCGGGGTTCACCATCCGAATCTGCAAGTTCATCTTGTCGTCGCTACGGCGATCGCCGCGGTAGAGGATGGTCTTGCCGTCGGGTGAAAAGAACGGGCCGCCATCGTAGCCCTTGCCATCGGTCAGTCGGCGCTGGTTCTTGCCGTCCGCATCCATCACGTAGATTTCCTGATCTCCGTCGCGCATCGAGGTAAACACGATCTTCTTGCCGTCCGGCGAGTAGGAGCCTTCCGCGTCGTAACCGGGGGCGTCGGTGAGGCGGTGGAGATTTCCGCCGTCGAGGTCGGCCTCAAAGATGTCCATGTACTCGTTGAAGTCCCACGCATAACCCTTGGACTCCTTCGGCGGTTTGGGTTGGCCGAGCGTCGGGTCCAGGTGGCTCGATGCGAAGATGATCTTCTTGGCGCGGGGGTGGAAGTAGGCGCAGGTGCACGCGCCCTTGCCGGTGCTCACCATCTTGGGCTTTCGCGCTGCAAGGTCCATGGTGTAGATCTGATAATCGGTCTGCCCGGCGGGCGTCGCCTGGAAGATGATGCTACGCCCATCGGGTGAGAAATAGGCCTCACCCGCCTTGCCCAGCCCCATCGAGGTATCCGTAAGCTGCGTCACGTTGGCGAGGTACTGCGATTCGGCCTCCTTACTGTTAAGCTCTTTCGCGTTGGGATCGCCCGCCGCGTTGGCGAACCCAACTGCTCCGAGCACAAGAGCCGGAACCAGAGTCCGGCGACGTCTGCTTGGCTTGATGTTGATCCGTGGAACTCGTCGTGCGGTCATTCAAGACTCCCGTACATTCGACTCCTTCGATGACCTCGGTCGCCTCGGGGGCCCGGGTCACGAACTACCGGACAGCCTAATGGAGTGGACCAGGGCGTGCAACTCGAACCGGGGCCTGGGAACCAGCGGATGTACCCTGCCCCGCAAGAGTTGATCCAGGTGTTACCGATCGCTCTTGCCCGACCCGCGCCTCCTCCGGTCCCACGTCCAAAAGACAAGTTTTTACTCTTGACGGGCGAACCTGCATGGAGCATAATGTAGGTGTACGCTTACAATACCGCGCCATCGGGCGCGACGTGCGGAGTTCGATATGCCCAGACCCAGCCAGGCAGACGACCGACGTAAGCGGCTTTTGCCTATCGTCGCCCGGGCCTTCGCCGAGTTGGGGTACCGGCGGACGACGACGGCTGAGCTGGCCAGGCGCTGCCAGGTGCGCGAGAACATCCTGTACCGGCTGTGGCGCGACAAAAAGACGATGTTCGTGGCCTCGATCGAATTCGTTTACGCACTTTCCGCCGAGACCTGGCAACGATTGCTTGCCGAAGGAGACGACGGGAAACGCCCCGCGGATCGGTTGCTTCAGTACGAATCCGAGCACCACGGCGAATCCGGGCTGCAACGCCTGGTGTTCGCCGGCCTGAGCGAAACCAACGATCCGGCCATCCGCCAGGCGCTTCGAACCATGTATCGACGGTTTCATCGGTTCATCGGCGAGCAGATCTCGGCATACCGCGACGACCGGCGGCCGCCGCAGCCCGACGTGGCGCTGTCCGCCTGGGCGGTCATCGGACTGGGGACGCTGGCCAGCGTCGTTCAGGAGCTGGAACTGCTAAAGTCGGGCGAACGCAAGCGGTTCATGGCCGACGTTGGGCATTTGCTTATCGAAGGAAGGCCCGCGAGGTAGCGAGTCTTTTTTTTTGAAGGTGGTGTAAGCGTGTACTTACACACAACATTGTTTGAAAGGAATCGAGACATGGGAAGACGTACAAACCACAGACATCGTATTCGGACGATTGCGGCGCTATGCGTCGCAGCCTTGGTCGGCACGACCTGCGCCCAGGAGGCTGCCAAACCCGCCGCGCCCGCCGGACAAAGTCGGCCCCTCGACCAGCTTAAATCAGCCGGCAAGGACGCCTCGCTGACCGTTCTGCCTGCAAACCTGGGGGGCAAACCGTCGCCGCAGGTCGGGGAAGCGCTGGGCATGTTGTTGGAACGGGCCGGAATGCGGAACCTCGAAATCGGCGTTGCCGAGTTCAGCCCGCCGAAGGATGCGGACCTGACGCAGACCGCCGCATCGCTGGGCGAGTTCGTGCGGGCCAATCCCCCCACGACGGACTACGTCCTGTTCGCCGATTTCGTCGGTACCCCCGGCAAGGGCGTCGCCGAGGTGCGCGGCGTGATCGTGAACAAGCAGGGCGACGTCGTCTGGCAGGACCGGCAGACGGCAGACGATGCGGACTTCAAGCGAATAAAGCCCAATGAGCCGATGGAGTGCATTATCCTTCTTGCCGAGCGTTTGCGGCCGGTGTTGAATCTCGACGATCCCAACCTCGAAGAAGACGCCCCGCAGGGTAAGCAGGGTAAGCTTGCTCAACGATGGGAACAGAAAACCGGCGTGCCGGACGAAGCCGAACGGAAGGCGATGGAGGATCGTCAGCAGGCATTTAAGAAAGCGGCCTCCACGGCGACGCTCGTGATCTACCCTGTTCGCTCAGGCGGCAAGTCCAACGCCGATAGCGCAGTCCATCTGGCCAAGCTGTTCAACGACGCCGGGCTAACTAAGGCAGTCGCGGCGTCCGATGGCCCACAGCTCGACATCAAGGGCGACATGAACGAGCAAAAGGTGTTGTGGGGCATGGCTCGTGCCTTCCGCGAGCACGTGCAGGCGCACCCGCCGGAGGCGGATTACGCGCTCTTCGCCGACTACCTGATGATGGGCAAGGACGCAGTTGGCGGGGTGCACTTTGCAGTGTGTGATCGAAAGGGCGAGTTGGTTGTTGTGGATTACCAGAACGACCATCACGCCGACTTCAACGCGATCAAGCCCAAGTCGGCCGAGGATGGCGACCGACTGGTATTGAAGCGACTGGAAGGGTACTGCAAGTAAAATGGGTGCGAGGCGGCGGGCGATCAGGCCCGCCGCCGCTGATCAACCGCTTGTTTTTTGTTGGCCCATAATGTAAGTATGTGCTTACATGCAACATACCATGAAAGGAGAAACCCCATGAAAGCGTCCCGTGTGCAGCGAATTCTGTTCCTTGTAGGCGCCGTGCTGACTGGCGGCGGTTGTGGCAGCGGCGCAGACCCGGCGGCGGAAAAAATGCTGCTGCAGAACGTAGGCAAGACTTCCGTGACTGTCTTTCCGGCCGTCGTTCGCAGACAGACAATTTCCTACGACGACAACGCGTCGGTGAAGTTGACCGAGTTTCTGAACACCGCCGGACTGGCCGACGCAACGGCCTCCGACCGCCACGTGCCGATCACGGGCCCGTGGCGGATGAACCAGGCCAGAATGCTCGCAGAGTCGGCGAAGGAGTTCGCCGCTTATGTGCGGGCCAACCCCATCGGCACGCGCTACGCGTTGCTGCCCGAGTACTTGGGGGGCCGGAATGAGGCGGTGGGCATCCATGCCTATATTGTGGACGCCGAAGGCACGGTCGCGTTCCAGGTCCTGCTGAACTCGCACTGGGCGGAATTCTCGAGGGCGAAGCCGAAGACCGCCGACGATTGCACCGCGGTGCTCATCGATGTGCTGCGCGACAGGCTGAAGCGACCTGCGGCGCGACAATAGCATGTTCGTCGGGCGCATTGGGTCGCCGCCGGCCCACTTCCCGCCCACCGGATTGCGCGGAGCGGCCGGCTGGTTGGTCGCGTTCATCGGCTTAGGGTCCGTGTCCCGGCGCGCCGGGACTGCTGTGCCGCGTGCGCCGTGTGCTCGCCCGACGGAAACAAAACCCCACAGCATAGGGCGCAGGCTGCGTCGTGTGATGATTGAGGATAAGGACGGGTGGCTGCACCGAAACGGTCATGCCCGGCGAGCCATCGCGCCCACGTTCGTATTTCGCACGGGCAGCCTGCGCAACCCCCCGCACGCATATCGGTGTCACACGCGTTCCCCTATAATCCCGGCCCATGACGCTCGATCTCGCTACCGTCCGCAACATCGGCATCGCCGCGCACATCGACGCGGGCAAGACGACTACCACCGAGCGAATCCTGTTTTACACCGGACGCACGCACCGCATGGGCGAGGTCGATGACGGCACCACGACCACCGACTTCGACGAGGAAGAGCAGAAACGCGGCATCACCATCTACTCGGCTGCGGTAAGCTGCCCGTGGAAGGGCCACACGATTAACCTGATCGACACGCCCGGACACGTGGATTTCACGGCCGAGGTGGAGCGGTCGCTGCGTGTGCTGGACGGCATGGTCGCGGTGTTCGACGCCAAGGAAGGGGTTGAAGCTCAGTCCGAAACAGTTTGGCGACAAGCGGACAAGTACAAAGTCCCGCGCATCTGCTTCGTCAACAAGATGGACCGCATCGGCGCCGATTTTGAGCGCTGCGTCGCTTCGATCCAAGAGCGCCTCACCATCCGCCCGTTGCCGATTCAGTGGCCGATCGTGACCGGCGGCGAGTTCTGCGGCCTCATCGATCTCATCACCATGGAAGCGGTCGTCTACAAGCAGGAGGAATTGGGATCGACCTACGAAGTGCGGGCAATTCCGGAGGACCTGGCCGACGTGGCGCACGAAGGGCGGCACGCAATGCTGGAGATCATCTCCGAGTTCTCCGAGACCGTGATGTACAAGTATCTGCATGACGAGCCGGTCGGTGAAGCGGAGATTCGCCAAGCGATCCGGGCGGGGACGCTTCAGCGGGCGTTATGCCCCGTCCTTTGCGGCAGTGCTCTGCGCTTCGCCGGCGTACAGCGTACGCTCGACGCGGTGTGCGACTTCCTCCCTAGCCCGCTGGACATGCCGCCCGTCGAGGCCCAATCGAGAGGGGGCTTCTTTCGACTCCCGCTTCCATGCGACCCCGACGGGCCGCTGGTCGCCCTGGTCTTCAAGATCGTCGCTGAGAAGCCCGTCGATCTCTATTACCTGCGACTCTATTCCGGCACGCTCAAACCCAACGTCCGCATGCTTGACCCGGCGACGGGGGCCAAGGAGAACATCAGCCGCATCTATCGGATGTTCGCCAAGCGGCGCGATCAACTCGACGAGGCCTGCGCCGGCGACATCGTGGCCGTCATCGGTCCAAAGAACGCCCTCACCGGACACACACTCTGCGACGCGAGGATCCCGGTGATCCTCGAATCCATCAAGGCGAAGGACCCAGCGGTCCTCGAATCCATCAAGTTCCCGGAGACGGTCATCAGCACCTCCATCGAGCCTCGCTCGTCCAAGGATCGCGACAAGTTGCTCGAATCACTGGCCGCCCTTACTCGACAGGATCCCACCTTCACGGTGACCGTTAACCCGGAAACCGGTCAGACGCTGCTTTCCGGCATGGGCGAATTACACTTGGAGATCGCCGTGCAACGGCTGCGGAGTGACATGAACGTCGACGTCGTGGTCGGCAAGCCGCGCGTGTCGTACCGAGAGACGGTCACCGACGTTGCCGAAGGCGAAGGGCACTTCATCCGCCAGATCGGCGGGCGTCCGCACTACGCGATTGTCCGCGTTCGCATCGAGCCGCGCGTGCACGTCGCCGGGCGGGCGAACTTCGAGATCGTCAACGCCATCAAGGAGGAAGGCCTCGCACCCGAGCTCGTGCGTTCCGCTGAGACCGGCATCCACGACGCCGCCCAGAGCGGCGTCCTCGGCGGATACCCCGTGATCGACTGGAAGGTCACCATGCTCAGCGCCGGCTGGCACGAGTCGGAAAGCTCGGAGATCGCTTTCGAGAACGCCGCCCGCGCCGCGTTCTATGAGGCGATGAAGGCCGGCGACCCTGTGCTGCTCGAACCGATCATGGACGTCGAGGTCGTGACCTCCGACGACTACTTCGGTTCGATTATAGCCGACTTGAACGCCCGCAAGGCGGTTGTGCGGAACACGACGCTGCGCGGTTGCGACCGGCTGATTTCCGCCGACGTGCCCCTCTCGCAGATGTTCGGTTACGTCACCAAACTTCGCAGCCTGTCGCAGGGTCGGGCCACGGCCACGATGGCCCCGTCCCACTACGCGCCGGTCTCGGCGGCAAATATGAAAAGCTTGGTTGGGTAGGTAACTGCAATTTTGCTATCTCACTGCACAATGCCGTGTAACACATTAAACTGGTGATAGCGCTTACGTTGGGTGCCCGGGCGTGCGAGCGGTGGTCCGGGCCCGGATCGTCGCCGGATCGAGCGGTGGGGCTCGACTTTGGAAACGCGGATTATTGTAGTTGACAGCCATGCAGGATCGTTTATCCTTGCTGGTCTGCGGTCGAGTTGAACGAACGGCGGTTGAAGGCGTTTTGATGAAGGCGGTTGTCGACGGGTGAGCGCTAAGGACAGTAAGAACAGAATCCGTATCCGCATGGAGGCCTACGACTCCCGGGCGCTGGATGCGTCGGCGAAGGAGATTGTGGAACAGGCGAAGCGTACGAGCGCCAAGGTCCACGGGCCGATTCCGTTGCCCACCCGGATCGAGCGCTATACGGTGTTGACCAGCCCTCACATCGATAAGAAGTCGCGCGAGACGTTCGAGATGCGGACGCACAAGCGGATTATCGACATTAGTGAGCCGACGTCTCGGACGGTGGAAGCGATCAATCGGATTCAAGTGCCCGCCGGCGTCTTCGTAAAGATAAAGGCCTAGGGCGGTTGGTTTGTTGGTGGCGCCGGACTGCTGAGGCGGTCCGGGTTCGTTTCCTAACTCGTTAGAACAATACTCAGGCGTGTGAGCTTCATCGCACGCGGTGGAATGGAGCGGACTCGTTCGCTCGGTGCGGACGGGCTGGGAACTCGCGTATGATGCCCGCGTTGCTGGGAACCAAGATCGGCATGACTCGCGTGCTCGGCGAGAGAGGCGTCGTCGAGTCCGTGACCGTCGTGCGCGCCGGGCCATGCGTGGTTTTGCAGGTGAAAAACAGGGAGTCCGACGGGTACGATGCGGTGCAGCTTGGGTTCCGCGACGTGAAACCTCACCGCTCCACCAAAGCCATGATCGGCCATGCGGCCAAGGCGGGGACCGGACCCAAGCATAGTGTGCGTGAGGTTCGTCTGGACGCGCCGGCGACGGTCGCGGCGGGCGACGTAGTGACAGTCGAGTTGTTCGCGAGTGATGCAGCCAAGTACGTCGACGTGGCCGGGACCACGAAGGGCAAGGGGTTCCAGGGTGTCATGAGGCGGCACGGCTTCGGCGGCATGCCCTCCTCGCACGGCACGGAACGAAAGCACCGCTCCCCGGGCGGCATTGGGTCCAGCGCTCCGCGCGGCACGGGTCGGTCGGTGAAGAAGGGCAAGCGGATGGCGGGTCACATGGGCGACGTACGCCAAACCGCATGCTCGTTGCGACTCATCAAGGTTGACGCTGAAAACGACTTACTGCTGATCCGCGGGAGCGTGCCCGGTCCGAACGGTTCGTTGTTGTTGGTCCGGCGCTCGAAGAAAAGAGGCTAGGCGCGATGCTCGCGGTTCCGGTGTTCAATATGGCGGGTCAGCGCACCGGCGAGGTGGAGGTCGATCCGGCCTGCCTGGGCGGGCGGGTGCGTCCCGAGCTGATTAAGCAGGCGGTTGTCGCCTACCTCGATCACCGATGGCAGCGCAGCGCGCGAACGAAGGGGCGGGCCGACGTCGCGGGTTCAACGCGCAAGCTCTACCGCCAGAAGGGCACGGGCAACGCCCGCGCGGGGATGATTCGAACGCCGGTACGGAAGGGCGGAGGGCGCACGTTTGCGAAGCGCGTGCCGCCGGCGACGAAGGAGTTTCCGAAGAAGATGCGTCGCTTGGCCCGCGACAACGCGATCCTGGCCAAGATTCAGGCGAACGAAGTGATGATTCTCGACGAGTTGCAATGTTCCGAGCCGAAGACGAAGGTCTTCGCGTCGATGCTTTCAGCTCTGGGCGTGCAGAAGGGGTGCTTGGTGGCGATGCACGCGGCGGATGAAAACGCGTATAAGTCCGGCCGAAACATCCCGCGAACGGACATCCGCGTCGTGGACGACGTCAACGCCTACGACGTTCTGCGCCGGCCACGGGTGATTTTCACCAAGGCGGCTTTTACGCGGGTTACGAGTCGGGCGGCGGCGAAGGAATAAGGGCGGGCGATCCCGATGGATATTTACCACATTGTGAAGCGCCCGTTGGTGACGGAGAAGGGCACTCACCAGGCCCAGCAGTCGCACGGCGCGACGCGGACCAGGCCCGCCCGCGGCGGATCCTACGCCTTCGAGGTGCATCCCGATGCGTCGAAGGCGTCGATCAAGCAAGCGATCGAGAAGATTTACAACGTGAAGGTGCAATCGGTGAGGACGGCGGTGCGTAAGGGCAAGCCGCGCCGGGTCCGGTACAAGATGGGGACGACGTCGGATTGGAAGAAGGCGGTGGTCGTGCTGAGGGCCGACCACCATATTGACTTGTTCTAGGGGTCCTTCGGGCCGAGGCGCGGGTTCGACCTGCGATCGGTCCGGTTGCCGTTACCAGGGATTTCGATGGCGATCATCACCTACAATCCGACTTCGCCCGGTCGGCGCGTGTCGACGGTCAACGACTACGCGGAGTTGACCGACAAGCACAGGCAGCCGCAGAAGTCCCTGTGCGAGCGGCTGACCAAGCATGGCGGCCGCAACCACCACGGGCGGATCACCGCTCGCCATCGCGGGGGCGGGGCGCGACGCATCTATCGCGTGATCGACTTTAAGCGCAACAAAGACGACATCGTAGGCACGGTGCAGGCTATCGAATACGACCCCAACCGAAGTTGTCACATTGCCCTGCTTGAATACGCCGACGGCGAAAGGCGGTACATCCTGGCCCCGGCGGGGCTTACGGCCGGCGAAAAGGTGGCGAGCGGCCCCACGGCGGAGCCGAAGGTCGGCAATGCCATGCCGCTCAAGAACATCCCCCCGGGTCTGGCGGTACACAACGTCGAAATGAACGTGGGACAGGGCGGCAAGCTCGTCCGCAGCGCGGGCGGGTCGGCCCGTCTCCTCTCGCGGAACGAGAGTTGGGCGATACTGGTGCTTCCATCCGGCGAAATGCGTGAAGTCCGTGTGGAGTGCCGGGCGACCATCGGCCAGTTGGGCAACGTCGAGCACCAAAACCTGCGCTGGGGGAAGGCGGGGCGTATAAGGAACATGGGTGGCCGGCCGTACGTACGCGGCACGGCTCAGAACCCCGTGTCACATCCTCTGGGCGGCGGCGAGGGTCGCAGCGGCGGGGGGCGGCATCCGTGCAGCCCGACGGGACTGCTGGCCAAGGGCGGGCGAACCCGTTCGCCGCGAAAGCCCTCCAACCAGCGCATCATGCGGCGACGCAAGAGCAGGCGATACGGACAGCTTCCGACCCCCAAGAAGAGATGACGGCGGGTCGGCGGCGTGACGGGATGGATGTCGGAGCGGTGGTGTAGGGCGTTCTGAGGCAGTCGATGGCGCGATCACAGAAAAAAGGGGCGTTCGTGGACGAGAAGCTCTTTCACAAGGCGATGAACGCGAAGAGCACGGGCATGGGCGCGCCGATCCGCACCTGGTCGCGACGCTGCACGATCGTACCGGAGTTCATCGGGGTCCGGTTCGAGGTCCACAACGGGAAGGTTTTCCATCTCGTTTATGTGAACGAGGACATGGTAGGGCACAAGCTGGGTGAGTTCAGCCCGACGCGGACGTTCCGGGGCCACAGCGGCGGAAAGAAGAAGGCCGCGGGGACGGGGGCGCCGGCTGCGGCCGCAACGTAACCGAGTCGGTAAGGACGTAACGGGTCGATGGCAACGGCAACGAACGGTGAGAAGATGTGGTCGGCGAAGCACCGCTTCGCGCGCATCTCGCCCCGCAAGGTCAAACTGGTGATCGACCTGATCCGCGGCCGCAAGTGCGGCGAGGCCATGGACCAGTTGCGGTTCAACCCTCGCCGTTGCGCCCGCATGATTGAGAAGGTGTTGAAGTCGGCCATGGTGAACGCGGACGAACAAGAGGCCGACATGCGGAGCCTGTTTGTCAAGGATGCACGGGTGAACGGCGGTCCGTATTATCGACGGTGGCGGCCCAAGGATCGTGGGCGGGCCCATCCGATCGCCAAGCGGACGAGCCACATCATGGTCACGGTGGCGGAAGGTTGATCCAGGGTTTTCGTAGGTAACGGATAGGGTTCGCTCCCAGGGAGTCGCAGGTGGGTCAGAAGGTCAATCCGATCGGGTTCCGCGTGGGCATCACGGAGGATTGGCGCTCGCGCTGGTTCGCGCCGAAGGCGGCGTTCGCCGAGTTCCTGGTCGAGGACCAGAAGATCCGCCGCTTTCTTGACGACCGCCTGAATATGCAGCCCCCCTACGCGGCGGTGGCCAAGGTGGAGATCGAGCGGACCCGCAACGAGGTGAAGGTGGTGCTCCACACGGCCCGTCCCGGGCTGGTGATCGGCCCCAAGGGGGCGGAAATCGACAAGCTGAAGGAGGAGTTGGAGAACCTCATCGACCGCAACGTGAGCCTGAACATTCAGGAGATCAAGGCCCCGGACGGGAACGCCAAGTTGATCGCCGAATCCGTCTCCGAGCAGCTCAAGAAACGAGCGGGCTTTCGCCGGGTGATGAAGATGCGGATCGACTCGGCGATGGCCGCCGGCGCCAAGGGCGTGAAGATCATGCTCTCCGGTCGCCTGGGCGGGGCGGAGATGGCCAGGCGGGAGACGCAAATCCGCGGCTCCATCCCGTTGCACACGCTTCAGGCGCACGTGGATTACGGCACGGCCACCTGCCGCACGAAGTATGGGGCGATTGGGATCAAGGTCTGGCTCTATCAGGGCCGCTACGGCGAGGAAGCCGTGATGGTGGACGCCGGGCCGCAGGGTCGCGGTCGCGACAGTCGACGGGGAAAGCGCGGCTAGCCACACTCGGATGGAGTAGGGTCTATGGCGTTGATGCCCAAGAGAGTGAAGTGGCGTAAAAGCCAACGCGGCAAGGTCCGCGGGGTGGCCGGAAAGGGCAACACCGTCGCCTTCGGCGATTTCGGCTTGCAGTGTTTGGGCACTGGCTGGCTCACGGCGCGACAAATAGAGGCGGGCCGAGTGGCGGCTACGCACTACCTCCACCGGGAGGGAAAGGTTTTCGTGCGGATGTTTCCGCACAAGCCGGTTTCCTCGAAGCCGCTGGAAACGCGAATGGGTAAGGGCAAGGGCGAGCCGGAGTTTTGGGTCGCCTGCGTTCGTCCGGGGACGGTGATGTTCGAGGTCAGCGGCGTGGAAGAGAACGTAGCGCGGGACGCGTTGTTACGCGTAGCGCATAAGATGCCGTATCGCTGCCGGTTTGTAAGACGGCGTCACGGTTTGTAATGGGTTGCCGGGTGAGGATATCGTGAAGGTCGCCGAACTTCGAGAGATGAAGACCGTGGAGTTGCACGGGGAGCTGGATCGCATCCGCCGGCATCTCTTCGACCTTCATGGGCAGGCGGTCACGGAGAAGCTGGAAAACCCTCACCAGCTCAAGGCCGTGCGGAAGAACATCGCCCGGATTCTGACCCTCCTGAACGAGCGGGGTGAAACGGGCGTCGAGCAGCAGCAATACCATCTGGAGTCCATCGCCACGCACCGCAAGAGCGGCTGACGGGAGGCGTAACGGAGACCGGCGGCAAGAAGGTTGACCTGAATCTATGACGAATGGTTCGACATCGGGACCCGTTTCGACGTTGCGAGGTCGGCGCGACCGGCGCCTCGGCACGGTCATCTCCGACAAGGGTGACAAGACGATCCGCGTGCGTTTTGACTTCTTGGTCAAGCACCCCAAGTACGGTAAGTTTTTGCGGCGCTCGACGACGCTGGCCACCCACGACGAGAAGAATGAGGCCCACAAGGGCGACCTGGTGGAGGTCGTCGCCTGCCGCCGGATGTCGAAGACGAAGTGTTGGCGGTTGACGCGGGTGCTGGAGCGCGGCTCGAGTATCGAACTAGGCGCCGACGGCTTGGAAACGGCGAGCGTGTAGCGCCGCCCCTGGTGGGCGGTGCAGCGGTTGTTGGGCGTCACCCACAAGGGGTGACGCTACAGCGAAAGAATCGTGACATGATTCAGATGTACACCATGGTGGACGTGTGCGACAACACCGGGGCTAAGCAGGCTATGGTGTTCAACGTCTACAAGGGCAGCACGGCCCGGCCGGGAAAGTACCGCCTCAAGACGGCGAAGATCGGCGATATCGTGATGGTCACCGTGAAGAAGGCCCTGCCCAACAGCGATTTTTCCGGCGGCGCCGATCGGAAGGACCGGTCGAAGCGTCGGAAGGCTAAGGCCGTGGTGGTCCGCATGCGGATGCCCACCCGCCGTCCCGACGGGAGCTATGTTCGCTTCGACAGCAACGCGGTGGTGCTGCTGGATGAGAAGAACGAACCGCGCGGCACGCGAATCTTCGGCGCCGTCGCCCGGGAGCTTCGGGAAAAGAACTTTATGAAGATCGTCTCCCTGGCGGAGGAAGTCGTCTGACGAGGACAGCTGCGGGTCGAACGATGGCTTTGCATTTGCGAAAGAACGATATTGTGGAGGTCATCTGCGGCGACCATCGCGGGGCGCGGGGGAAGGTGCTCCACGTCGATCCGAAGAAGGGCAAAGTCGTGGTGGAGGGCGTGAACGTGGTCTATCGCCACGTGCGGCCGACGCGGCGTAATCCGCAAGGCGGCCGCGTGCAAAAGGAAGCCGCCATTCACATTTCCAACGTGTTGCCGTTCGATTCGAGTGCGGGCAAAGCCCAGCGGGTCCATTTTGTGGTGGAGAGGGACGACGGCGGGAAGGTGACGGCCAAACGGCGGGTCAGCGAGGCCGGGACGACGCTCCATACGCTGACTCGGGGAGAGCGTCTTACAAAGAAGTAGCTATGGCTCGGTTGTTGGAACGCTATAAAACAGAGATCAACCGCGAGCTTCAGGCGGCGCTGGGGATCGGCAACCCGATGGCCGTCCCGCGCCTGCAGAAGGTGGTAGTGTCGATGGGCACGGGCTCGCCGATGCAGGACAAGAACCGGCTTCCGGCGGCGGTGGAGGACTTGGCCAGGATCACGGGGCAGAAGCCGCAGATTCGCCGGGCGCAGCGGGCCGTGTCCAACTTCAAGACCCGCCGCGATATGGAGATCGGCTGCCGGGTGACTCTGCGGGGCAAGAGGATGTACGAGTTCGTGGATCGACTGATCAACGCCGCCATCCCGCGTATGCGCGACTTTCGTGGGTTGAACCCCAAGAGCTTCGACGGTCGCGGGAACTACACGATGGGGGTGGCCGACCAGTCGATTTTCTCAGAGATCGACCTGGCCAAGATCACCTACAACCAGGGAATGCACATCACCTTCGTGACGAACGCCCGCAGTGACGCGGTGGCGAAGGCGTTGCTGGTCGGCCTGGGCCTGCCGCTCCGCAAGACCGAGGAGCAGGTGAACTGATGGCGACCAAGGCGTGGGTCAACAAGGCGAACGCGAAGCCCAAGTTCATGACCCGGCGCGTGCGACGCTGCCAGTTGTGCGGGCGGTCGCGGGCGGTGTATCGAAAGTTTCAGGTGTGTCGCATTTGCTTCCGGAATCTGGCGCACGAGGGACTGATCCCGGGGGTCCGCAAGGCGAGTTGGTAGGAGCGAAGCGGGTCGAGGTGCAACGTAGTTCACAGGGCGGTATGAAAGATGTGGTCTGATCCGGTCGCTGACATGCTGACTCGCATTCGCAACGCCGTCCGCGTGCGGCGGAAGCAGGTGAGTATCCCCTCCTCGAAGCTCAAAGTGGGCATCGCCCGCGTGCTCTTGGAGGAGGGCTATATCAACGGTTTCGATGTGGTTGCGGACACCAAGCAGGGCGTCTTGCGGATCGACCTGAAGTACGGCCCGCGTGGCGAGGACATCATCCATCGCATCCGCCGGGAATCGAAGGCGGGGTGCCGGGTGTACAAGAAGGTCGGCGAGCTGCCGAGGGTGTTGGACGGACTGGGAATCTCGATCGTATCTACGCCCAAGGGTGTGTTGAGCGATCGAGCGTGCCGCGAGATGAACGTCAGCGGAGAGTGGCTTTGCACGGTGCAATAGGCGGGACGTTGGGCGACCGACGGGAGAATCGTCCTCCCGCCTGACAGAGGCTTCAGCGATGTCGAGAGTTGGAAAACAGCCTGTTCCGCTGCCTTCCGGCGTGAGCTTCAAGATCGCCGGACGGGAGGCGACGGTTACGGGGCCGAAGGGCACCTCCTCCCTCCGCTTCCCGGCGCTGGTGGACGTGGCCTACGAAGAGGCCTCGAAGCTGGTGAAGGTGACGCGCCAGGACGACAGCAAGCAGGCCCGAGCCAACCACGGCCTGACGCGGGCGCTCCTCGCCAATATGGTGAAAGGCGTCGCCCAGGGCTTTGAGAGGCGGCTGGAGATTTACGGCACCGGCTACAACTGCAAACTCATCGGCAAAGCGCTGCACCTGAACATCGGCTTTTCCGGTCGGCGGCGCGGAGTGGGGGCGCAGTTTGAGGTTCCCGTGCCCGCGGGCGTGGAAGTGACGGTGGTGAGGGACGCGGCCCGCGGGGACAACGAGCCTGCGGCGCTCGTGATTCGCGGGTGCGACAAGCAACAGGTCGGCGAATTTGCCGCGGAAATCCGCGATCTTCGGCGGACGGAGCCCTACAAGGGCAAAGGCATTCGCTACCACGGCGAAGTGATTAAGCGGAAGCAAGGCAAGGCGCTCACGACGAGCACGTAGTTGCGAGGCGAGTGAGCGACGGGCGATGCGGGCGAACCAACTGAAGAGCATACGGCGGCTGCGACGAAAGCACGTCATCCGCCATCGCGTGTTTGGAACGACGGAGCGGCCGCGGCTGACGGTCTTCCGCAGTCTCAAGAACCTCTACGCCCAAATCATCGACGATGAAAAGGGCGTGACGCTGTGCGAGGCCAGCAGCCGGAGCAAAGACTTGCAGAGCAAGATTCCCAGCGGCGGGAACATTCCCGCGGCCAAGCTGGTCGGCGCGGCGCTGGCCGAACGGGCCAAGGCGAAGAACATCGACCAGGTGTGCTTTGATCGCAACGGCTATCGTTACCACGGCCGCGTGAAAGCGCTGGCCGACGCGGCCCGTGAGGCGGGATTGAAGTTTTAGGAAGACGGCCGACGCCGGACGGCCCGACGGGATACGACATGACCCAGCTTGCAACGACCATTCCCCCGATGGGACCGACCGAATCCGCCGAGCCCGGCGTCGATGACATTGTGGTCAAGATTTGCCGTTGCGCAACAGTGGTCAAGGGCGGTCGCCGCTTCAGCTTCGGCGCTTTGGTGGTGGTCGGGGACCGCAGGGGAAGGGTCGGCGTCGGGTACGGAAAGTCCGCCGAAGTTCCCGCAGCCGTCGAGAAGGGCAAGAAAATCGCCATGCGCAACATGGTTCCCATTAAGCTCGTGGGAGGAACGCTCCCGCATCGGGTCATCGGGCGATTCGGGGCGAGCCACGTGGTGATGGTTCCGGCGAGTCCGGGAACAGGCGTCATCGCCGGGGCGAGTGTGCGCGCCGTCCTTGAGCTGGCCGGCGTTCACGATTTACTGACGAAAAGCTACGGATCGAACAGCCCGAAGAACCTCGTTCGGGCGGCGCTGCAGGGGTTGACCTCCCTGCTCAACCGGGACGAGGTGGAGCGGCTGCGCGGCGTCAAGCTGGCGGGGTAGGGATCGCGATGCACATTGCCGAAATCACCAAACGCGCCGGCGCCGACCGCCGTCCCAAGCGAGTGGGGCGAGGGGAAGGCTCCGGCTCGGGAAAGACCTCGGGCCGCGGCACCAAGGGCTGCGGGGCGCGGTCGGGCTGGAAGCGGCGCGGGATGCAGGAGGGCGGACAGATGCCCACCTTCCGACGCATGCCCAAGCGCGGGTTCAGCAACGCGCAGTTCGAGACCCGCTACCACGTGGTGAACGTGGAGGCGCTGGAGACGGCGTATCCCGCGGATTTCCACGTAACCCCTCAGGAGTTGCGCGAGTCGGGGTTGATTCGCAACGCGCGGCTGCCGGTCAAGATTCTGGGCGAGGGCGTGCTGACCAAGAAGCTGACCGTGGACGCGGCGAAGTTCAGTAAATCGGCGATCGAGAAGATTACCCAAGCAGGAGGCGAAGCCAGAGTGCGTCCGTAACCGGCTCAGCCGGCGAGGGCGCCCACGCAAAGACCGATGTTCGCGACCTTCCTCAACATCTTTAAGATCCCCGAGCTGCGGAACAAGCTGCTGTTCACGATGGGGATGTTGGCGACCTACCGCATCGGGTTCGTCGTCGCCGTCCCCGGCATCGACCAGATGAGGATGCACGCCAACACGGCGCCGGGCGGCGGCGGTTGGGGTGATCTGATCAGCACGTTCGAGCTGTTCACCGGAGGGAATCTCACCCAGAGCACGATTTTCGGTCTGGGCATTATGCCGTACATCTCGGCGTCCATCATTTTTCAGCTCTTGGTGACCGTTATTCCTTCTTTGGAGAAGCTCCAGCAAGAAGGTGAAAGTGGGCGCAAGAAAATCCAGGAATACACCCGCTACGCCACCGTCGGCCTGTGCGTCATCAATGCCGTCGTTTGGATGAAGTACCTTGCCGATCAGGGATTCATTTTCCCGCAATTCACCGGACAGTGGATGGGGATGTCCTTTACGTACATGGTGATGACGCTGACGATCCTGACGACGGGCACCATGTTCTTGATGTGGCTTGGAGAGCAGGTCGACGAGTATGGAATCGGGAACGGCGTATCGCTGATCATTATGGCGGGCATCGTGGCCAGAATCCCTCACGCGATCATTTATGTCATGCAGAATCTTAGCCTGAAAGGCACCGCCGATCGTTCGGTCATGGACCTACCGAAGGTCCTGTTCTTGGTCATCATGTTCGTGGCTGTCACGGCTGGGGCGATTCTCATCACCCAGGGCCAGCGGCGGATCCCGATTCAGCAGGCCAAGCAGACCCGCGGACGCCGCGTCTACGGCGGGCAGCGACACTACCTGCCGCTGCGGGTCAATCACGGCGGCGTCATGCCGATCATCTTCGCCAGTTCGATGCTGATCTTCCCCGGCGTGATCTTTGGCGCTCTGCACAATGTCTGGCCCAACGCCTTCTTCGCCTTTCTCCGCGAGTCGTTCCTGCGCGGCGACTACGTCTACACGTTGGCGGAAGTGGCGGCGATTTACTTCTTCGCGTACTTCTGGACCACGGTGCAGTTTCGTCCCAAGGAAATGGCGAACAACCTGCGCGACTACGGCAGCTTCATCCCCGGTCTTCGCCCCGGCAAGCGGACCGCGGATTACCTGGAGAAGGTGATGGGGCGGATTACGTATGTCGGGGCCGCGTTCCTGGTCATCATCGCCATCATTCCGAGTCTGGTGGCGCAGTCGTTGCAAATACCGTACATGGTCTCCGCGTTTTTGGGCGGGACCGGGTTGTTGATTGTGGTGAGCGTAACCCTGGATTTGGTCCAGCGAATCGAGGCGAATTTGATCATGCGTAATTACAAGGGCTTCCTCGGCGCCGAAGGACCGATCAAAGGCTCGCGAAACTAGGGGTCCGACAGAGGGAAGTGGAATCCAACGGCGCCGAAATGCCGCGAGCCCCGTGGCGAGGGCGATGGGCGAGGGTGTCTCGTTTGACGCACGGCCGGGGCATCATCCTAAAAAGCCGTCGCGAGATCGAACTCATGCGGCGTGCGGGACGGGTGGTCTACGGCGTCCTGCGGAGGATGGAAGAGTTGGCCGCCCCCGGCGTGACGACGGCGGCGTTGAACGCGGCGGCGGAGGAAATGATCGCCCAAGAGGGCGGGACCGCTTTGTTCAAGGGTGTAAAGAACCCGCAGGCGAAGTTTCCGTTTCCCGCGGCCTTGTGCACCAGCGTCAATGAGGAGTTGGTCCACGGGATCCCCGGCGACCGCGTGCTTCGGGAGGGTGATATCGTCAGCGTCGACTGCGGCGTGCGTCTGGGCGGCTATTGCGGCGACTCGGCCACGACGATCGCCATCGGCCAGGTGTCGCCCTCGACTCAGCATCTGATCGAGGTCACGCGCCGCACGCTGGAGTTGGCGATGGAGTTGATCCGCCCGGGACGGATGTGGAGTGAGGTCGCCTCGCGCATGCAGGCGTTTGTGGAGGGGGAGAAGCTGTCCGTGGTGCGGGAGTTCGTGGGCCACGGAATCGGACGGGACATGCACGAGGAGCCCAAGGTCCCCAACTTCTGGAACGACAGCCAGAAGCGGATGGACTTCAAGCTCCTGCCCAAGATGGTGTTGGCGGTCGAGCCTATGGTGAATCTCGGCGGCTACGCGGTGGATTACGCCGGCGACGATCGTTGGGTCGTGGTGACCAAGGATCGCAAGAACGCCGCCCACTTTGAGCACACCCTCGCGGTGACGGAGGGCGGCGTGGACGTGCTGACCGACGGGCGGTGACGTGACCGAGCCGCGGGGCGGGGTCCGTGCGGATAGGGGAGGTGTGATGCGATGAAAGTTCGATCCAGCGTGCGACGAATCTGCGAGAACTGCAAGATCGTCAAGCGAAGGGGCGTGGTGCGGGTCATCTGCACCAACCCCCGTCATAAACAACGTCAGGGATAGGGAGAAGTCTAGGTGCCGCGTATTTCCGGTATAGACGTACCGCCCAACAAGCGGATCGAGTTCTCGTTACGCTACATCTACGGGATCGGCCCGAAGCTCGCGCTGGATATTTTGAAGGAAGCGCAGATCGAGGTGGGGGTCAAGGCCAAGGACCTCAACGAGGAGGAGGTCGCCCGGATCGGCGGCGTCATCGACCGAAACTACCAGGTCGAGGGACAGCTTCGACGCATCATTCAGTCGAACATCGCCCGACTGAAGGACATCCGCTGCTATCGCGGGATGCGTCATCGGGCCCATCTTCCGGTTCGCGGCCAGCGGACTCGGACCAACGCCCGTACTCGAAAGGGGCCGCGAAAAACGGTCGCGGGCAAGAAGGGCGTGAAGGAGCTGACGCGTGGCTAAACGAGCGGGCAAAAAGGGCGTGCGGCGGAACGTGGCCAGGGGCGTGGCCCATATCAAGGCCTCGTTCAACAACACCCTCGTCACCATCACAGACGTCAACGGCGATGTTCTGGCACGCGGGTCCGCTGGAACGGTCGGGTTTAAGGGGACGCGGAAGAGCACACCGTTCGCCGCTCAGCGTGCCGTGGAGCAAGCGGCCCACGCCGCCCGGCGCTTCGGGGTGCAAGAGGTGGAGGTTCGGGTGAAAGGTCCGGGCACCGGCCGCGACGCGGCCATCACGGCGCTTCAGGCCTCGGGCTTGCGGATCCACTCCATTGAGGACGTGACCCCGCTGCCGCACAACGGTTGTCGACCGGCCAAGAGGCGGCGGGTTTGATCGGGGCGAGACGCGAAAAGTGAACGGCCTGCATGTGTTCATTGATAACTCGAACGTCTTCATCGAGGGGCAACGGGTCGCTCGGGAAACGTTCAACTATGACGACCAGCTCGTTCTGCGTTTTCGCGTCAGCTACGGCAATCTACTTGATTTTATTCGACAGGGTCGTCCGCTTCGTGAGGCTGTGCTCGTGGGGTCGAGACCGCCACCCAACGATGCACTCTGGAATAGACTGCGAACACTCGGGATCGAGCCGCGGATCTTTGATCGAAGCATTTATACTGGGCGGGAAAAACGGGTCGATGCCGAAATGACGAACGCGATTCGCGACTGTCTCGAGGAGAATCCAGAGCCGGGAAGGATCGCCCTGGTGGCCGGAGACACAGACTATGTGCCTACGCTGGAACGCTGCCTGAAAAAGAAGTGGGCATTGGAACTGTACTTCTGGGCGCAGGCGTCCTCGGAGCTTAAACGGCTCCCCGGCGTCAAGTTCGTCGATCTCGCGAATGGGTTCAAGCAGATCACGTTCGTGGAGAAGGAACTGCCGTAGTCGCTTGAATAGAGTGGTTCGAAGATTCCCAAGGGGAATGTGGAAGAGGATACATGGGACGTTACATCGGACCAGTTTGTCGCCTTTGTCGCCGTGAGGGGCTGAAGCTCATGCTCAAGGGGGCGCGTTGCGAAACCGCGAAGTGCGCCATGGAGCGGAAGTGGGCCAGCGCCCCGCCGGGGATGCACGCCTGGCGCCGCCGCAAGGCCGGCGACTACGGCGTGCGCCTGCGCGAAAAGCAGAAGGTGAAACGCTATTACGGCGTCTTCGAGCGCCAGTTCATGATCTACTTCAACATGGCGGAGCGGGGCAAGGGCAACACCGGAGAGACCCTTCTCAGTCTCTTGGAGCGGCGGTTGGACAACGTGGTGTGGAAGCTCGGCTTCGCCCCGTCGCACAAGGCCGCCCGGGTGGGGATCGCGCACGGGCACATTTACGTCAACGGTCGACGCCTCAATCGACCAAGCTACCTGGTCCAGCAGGGCGATCGGATCGCCGTGAAGCCCGCCGAGCGGAGCCAAAAGTTCATTCATCAATCGCTCGGCGAGGGGGCCCCGCCGGTCCAGCCGTGGTTGCAGTTGGACGCGCAGCGCCTCGAGGCCACGGTGGCCGCGCTGCCGACGCGTGAGGACGTGCAGATTCCGGTGGAAGAGCAACTGATCATCGAGATGTGTAGTCGGTAGGGGTCAAGCCGGCGCCGTTGTCCCCAGGCCGGGATTGCGTGGATCCCGGCCTCGAATAAGCCCTCTTGGAGGTCATCCCGATGCGTATCAAATGGCGAGGATTGGAGTTGCCCAGCCGCGTCGCCCGCGACGAGGCCGTCAGCACCGATTCGTATGCGCGGTTCATCATTGAGCCGTTCGAGCAGGGGTTCGGTACGACCATCGGGAACTCCTTACGCCGCGTGTTGCTCTCCAGTCTCGAAGGCACCGCGGTAACCAGCGTGAAAATCGCGGGCGTCTCCCACGAATTCCGCAGCATCGACGGGGTCCTGGAGGACGTGACGGACATCATCCTGAACATCAAGGGCATCGTCCTCATGCTCACGGGCGCGGAATGCAAAACGATGTCCGTTCGACGCGACAAGGCCGGCGAAGTCCGCGCCGGCGATATCGTGACCGACCCCGCGATCCTGATCGCCAATCCCGATCACAAGATCGCGACCCTGACGGTCAACGTTCCGTTTCAGGTGGAGATGAACGTCCGCACGGGCCGGGGCTACGCCACCGTCAATGACAACCGGGCGGCGGAGCAGGAACTGGGCGTCATCCCCATCGACTCCATCTTTTCCCCGGTTCTGCGCGTGCGTTACCGAACGGAGGACATGCGCGTCGGGCAGCGGACGAACTACGATCGGCTGATCATGGAGATCTGGACCAAAGGGACCGTCCGACCGGAGGACGCCCTGGTGGAGGCCGGGCTGATTCTGCGTAAGCATCTCAACCCGTTCGTGATGTATCACGAGCTGGGGGACCACGTGGTCACCGCGACGCGCCGCCTGCATGAGTCCGAACCGTCCGAGGGTTCCGCCCTGGCACAGCTTTTGGCCAAGCCGGTAACGACCCTGGAACTCTCCGTGCGGGCGAGCAATTGCCTCGAGGCCGCACAGGTGTTGACGCTTCGCGACTTGGTGACCAAGACCGAGTCCGATCTGCTTCGCTTTCGCAGCTTCGGCAAGACGTCGTTGCATGAGGTGCAACGCAAGCTGGCCGCGGTCGGTCTATCGCTGGGTATGAGATTCGGTGAGGAGCCGAGCGGGGCGGAGGCTTCGGGCGATGCGGATGAGGCCCCCATCGCCGGTCTGGCCTCGCGCTTCGGGCACCCCGATGCGATGGGTACCGACCTGCCCGCCGGGCCGGGTGGTTCCGTGAGCGGCGGCAGCGCCGGGCCGATGGAAGTTTTTACGATGGGGGACTAGCCGGGCGACGGGCGGCATCCCGGCGCGCCGGGACTCGTTCCGATGACGGCTCGTCAAGTGACCTTATGAGACATCGAGTACATCACCGCAAGCTCAATCGCACCTCCGAGCACCGCGAGGCGTTGCGCCGCAATATGGCCCAAAGCCTGTTCGAGCATGGTCAGATCACGACCACGCTTCCCAAGGCCAAGGACCTTCGACCGTTCGTAGAGAAACTGGTCACGCTCGCCGTCCGCGCCCGCCGCCTGGGTGAGGCCGGGGACCACGCCGGTGCGCTCGCGGCGCGTCGCTCGATTGATTCCCTGATGACCGATCGGGCGATCATCCCCTCCGAGCATCGTGCGGCGTACGAGGGGATGTCCGACGCCGGCAGGGCGAAGTCGGTCCGGATGGTCAGCGGTCGGCGCTATCGCACCGGTGAACCCAAGGGTCGCCTCGTGTTTACCGCCGATTCCGTGACCCGTCGGCTCATCGAAAAGATTGCTCCGCGGTTTGTGGACCGCCCCGGCGGGTACACGCGGGTCATCCATCTTTCCGACACGCGAATCGGCGACAGTTCACGTCTGGCGGTTCTACAACTGCTGGGGAATGAGCAGGCGCCGGGTTCGTTGACCAAGCCGCGTAAGTCCGCCCGCCGCCGTCGTACCGACGCCCGCTACGCCATGGCCGTCAAGGCGGCGAAGGCTTGGAGCACGAAGGGCAGGACCGCCGGGCCTGACGCCGGCGAATCACCCGCCGCCGACCAGGAATCGACCTGAGGTCGGTCGTGCCTTCGGCGGCCGGACCGGTTTCTTGCCTTGGCGGACGGAGAAGGACGTGTCGCGCGAACCGAACTGCATCTTTTGCAAGATCGTCGCCGCCGAAATCCCGGCCGCAGTGGTCTACGAGGACGACGCGATCCTCGCCTTCCTTGACGTCGGTCCATTGGCCGACGGGCACTTGCTGGTTATTCCCCGCGAGCACTACGCCCGGCTGACCGACGTTCCACCCGCGCAATGCGCTCAGGTCGCCTCGGCCCTTCCGTTCCTCGGCCGCGTTGTGCTGCAAGTAACCCGGGCCGAGGGTTTCAACGTCCTCCTCAACGAGGGCCGCGTCGCGGGACAAGTCGTCCCCCATGTCCACTTCCACGTCATCCCTCGCAAAACGAACGATCAATTGGGCTATCGCTGGAACGCGGGAAAATACCCCGAGGGTCGGGCCGCGGCACTCGCCGCCGCCTACCAACGTGCCATTGCTGAACACGCCCCCTGACGGCCCACGCCGCTACTCCCCGACCGCCTGAACGATGATCCGCCGCGTACGCGGCCGCGTATCGAAGTCAATCAGGACGATCTGTTGCCATGTACCGAGTTGTAGTTTGCGATCGACCAGGGGCACCGTCAGGCTCGGCCCCAACAACGAAGCCCGAACGTGCGAATGTCCGTTGTCGTCGTGCCAGGTCTCTTCGTGTCGGTAACGGGCGTCCTGCGGCGCGAGGCCCTCGAAAGCGGTCTTGAGGTCGTGGTTGACAAGCCCCGGCTCGTACTCGGTCGTAGTGATACCCGCCGTTGAGCCGATGACAAAGACGGTGACGAGACCGTCGTGAATCCGTCCGCCGCCCACCGACTCCGCGACCCGATCCGTAAGGTCCAGAACCTGACTGTCCCCTTGAGTCTCGATCTCGAACTCGTGCGTTTCGACGGCCATTTCCGCGAGTATAGCCTGCCCTTCTCACGAAGCTAGGAGTCGCGCCGTCTGTGTGCACTTGACGGAACGCCCGAAGGTCGGCTCTCGGTGTCGACTGGAGCGTGGACCGAAAGTTCGGGCACTTGCTTGAGTTCCTTGATCCGGTCGCGAAGCCGCGCGGCGCGTTCGAATTCCAGAGCTTCGGCGGCCTCGATCATGTCCTTCTCTAAAAGGGCGATGAGTTCCGTTCGATCCAGCTCTTCTTCGCTCAATTCGATCGCTTCGGCGGCCACCTTGTAGGCGTTGACCATCTTCTCCAACGTCGAGCGGATTTCTTTTTCCACCGTCGCCGGGGTGATGCCGTGATCTTCGTTGTATTTCAATTGCAGTGCCCGACGGCGGTTCGTTTCGTCCATCGCCCGTTGCATACTGGGCGTGACCTTGTCGGCGTAGAGCACGACCTGGGCGTTCACATTTCGCGCCGTGCGGCCGATCATCTGAATGAGGGAGGTCTCGCTGCGCAGAAACCCCTCCTTGTCCGCGTCGAGAATGGCTACCAGCGACACTTCCGGCAAGTCGAGTCCCTCACGGAGCAGGTTGACCCCCACCAGCACGTCGAACTTGCCCTCGCGGAGTTCCTTGAGAATGGCGACGCGTTCCAGGGTGTCGATGTCGCTGTGGAGGTACTTTCCGCGAAGCCCTTCGTGTTGAATATACTTGGACAGATCCTCGGCCAATCGCTTAGTGAGCGTCGTCACCAGCACGCGCTCGTGTGCGGCGGCGCGCTGAGCGATCCGCTGCAACAGATCCGGGACCTGGCCCCGCGCCGGATGCACCTCGATCGGCGGATCGACCAAGCCCGTCGGGCGAATGATCTGCTCGACGACTTCGCCTCCGCAAAGCTCCAACTCGATCGGTCCGGGCGTGGCGGAAAGGAACAGCACTTGGCGCCACATGCCCTGGAACTCCTCGAAGCGCATGGGGCGATTGTCCAGACAGCTCGGCAGTCGAAAGCCATGCTCGACGAGCGTTTCCTTGCGCGCCCGATCACCGTTGAACATGGCCCGTACTTGAGGCAACGTCGCGTGCGACTCGTCGATCACCAGGAGGAAATCCTTGGGGAAATAATCGACCAGCGTGTAGGGCTTGGCCCCGGGGGCGGTGCCGTTGAGGTGCCGCGAGTAGTTCTCGATGCCGGAACAGTAGCCTACCTCGCGGATCATTTCCACGTCATACTTGGTGCGCGCGATCAGCCGCTGGGCCTCGAGCAGTTTTCCGTGGCGGCGGAACTCCATCACCCGCTTATCGAGTTCTTCCAAGATGCTCGCGGTCGCGGAAGCGATGCGGTCCTCGAGCATGACATAATGCACGGTCGGGAAGACGAAGACCCGTTCGAGTTTGCCCAGCGACTGCGCGGTGAGCGGGTGGATCATCTCCAGCTTTTCGATCTCGTCGCCGAACATCTCGATGCGGTAGGCGAATTGCTCGTGCGCGGGGTGCAACTCGATGACGTCCCCGCGAACGCGGAACGTGCCCCGTTTAAAATCCAGGTCGTTGCGGTTGTATTGCAGATCCACGAAGCGTTTGAGCAATTCGTCCCGGTCGATCGACGTGCCGACATTCAGCACCATCACGCTGGCCTTGTAGTCCTCCGGCGAACCCAATCCGAAGATGCACGACACGCTGGCCACGATGATCGCGTCGTCGCGCGAAACGAGGCTGCTCGTGGCGCTGAGGCGGAGGCGATCGAGATCGTCGTTGCGCGAGGCGTCCTTTTCGATGTAGATGTCACGTTGGGGGATGTAGGCCTCGGGCTGGTAGTAGTCGTAGTAGCTCACGAAGTACTCGACGGCGTTGCGGGGGAACAACTCGCGGAACTCTTCGTAAAGCTGAGCGGCCAGGGTTTTGTTGTGCGAAATCACGAGCGTCGGGCGGTTAAGGTCGGCGATCACGTTGGCCGTCGTGAAGGTCTTGCCCGAACCCGTGACGCCCAGGAGGCACTGGTACCGTGCCCCGCCGCGAAAGGCGTCGGTCAGCTTGGTGATGGCCGCAGGCTGATCGCCCTTGGGTCCAAACGGGCTGACAAGTTCAAAACGGTCTGACATCGCTGAAGGCTAGCGTGGTTGGGAAGGCCGGCCTCCCCGTTTACGTTCCCCACCGCTGGGCCGAAACGGGGGCGATCCACCGTCCCCCCCCAAACCCGCGGCCAATGATACCGCAACATTGCGGACAACGCCTGCGGAGCGCGACGTTGGCGAACGGCGAGTTGGGAAATATACTCCTCGGTTTGCGGCTTGGCCGCGACCTACCGCGCCGGTTGAACGGGCGGATGCGCGGAGATGCCCGTCGGCGATGTGCCCGCATTGAGTCGTTCGCGTGCGTGAAACGTTTCTGTGGATCGTGCTGGCGGCGTTCTTCGCCGCGACGACGGCGCTGGCCGTGTACGGCCTGCACCTCTATGTACTGCTCTACCTGTTCCGCAGAAAAGCGGCATCGCGGCGACGTGAGCAGCAAGCCGCCATCGCCGCGTATCACCGCGATCACCCGGTGGACGGCTGGCCGATCGTCACCACCCAGATTCCCATCTACAACGAGCGGGACGTCGTCAAGCGGGCGGTCGAGGCGACGGCCTCCATCGACTATCCGCCCGATCGCCATGAAATCCAGATCCTCGACGACAGCGACGACGCCACGCGGGATACTGTCGATGACCTCGTCCGGCGACTGCGCGCGCGCGGCGTGGATATCAAAGTGATTCGCCGTCCGAGCCGGTCGGGCTACAAGGCCGGGGCGCTGGCGACAGGATTGGCGTCGGCACGGGGCGAGTATGTCGCCGTGTTCGACGCCGACTTCGTTCCGCCCAAGGAGTTCCTTCGCCAGGCGATTCCTCTTCTTGAGGCGCAACCCGATCTGGCGTGCCTCCAGGGGCGATGGAGTCATTTGAACCGCCAGGAGTCCTGGCTCACCGAGGCCCAGGCGCTGGGGATCGACGGGCATTTCGCCATCGAGCAGGGTGCGCGGGCGTGGAACGGACTGCTGATGAATTTCAACGGGACCGCCGGCGTCTGGCGCAAGGCCGCCATCGACGACCCCGCGGTCGGCGGTTGGAGCGGCGACACGCTCACCGAGGACCTGGATCTGTCCTATCGGGCGCAGCTCGCCGGATGGAAGCTGGATTACTGCGTGGACCTCGCCTGCCCGGCGGAACTGCCGGCCACGGTCGGCGCGCTCAAGAGTCAGCAGCGGCGGTGGGCCACGGGGTCCATTCAAGTCGCCCGCAAGCTGCTTCCGCGCATCTGGCGGGCCCCTCTTTCCCTGCCACAGAAGGTCGAAGCAACGCTCCATCTGACGCACTACTCGGTGGCCTTGTGGATGCTGCTGCTTGCCGTCGTCGCCCGCCCGATGCTCCTGGTCTTCTCCGACGGCAAGGCCTTCAGCAAATGGTTCTGGATCGCCTGGGCGGCGATCGCCGTGTCGGCGGTCGCGCCGTCGCTGATCTATGCCTATGCCCGCTACAGTCTGGGCGGCCGCTGGTCGGGTCTGCGGACCATCCCCTCCATGCTCATCCTCGGCTGCGGCATGTGCGTCAACAACTCGCTGGGCGTCCTTCGCGGACTATTCCGATTGGGGGGCGAGTTCGTCCGCACTCCGAAATCGGGGAGCGCCGACGCCGCCCGGGCCGTCAGTCGCTACCAGGTCGCGGTCAATCACACCTGGATCGCGGAGGTCCTCCTGGGCGTCTATTCCCTACTCTCTTTTCTGATCTATTTCTCCCAAGCGCATCGTGCGTTCAGCGTTTTTCTTCTCCTCTATGCCGTCGGGTTCTGCCTGATCGGCTGGCTGTCACGCCCGCGGAAGCCGAGGACGGCGGCGATTCCCGTCGATGTCGCCCCCCGGTTGACGGCCAAGGTCACGCCCGTCGAATCGGCGAGCGCCGCTCGGTGATGCCCGCGGCCCACACCTCCCGGCGGCGATGCTACGCCGGTCGAGATCACTGGCGCGAAGTGCACCGGAACGCCAAACAGGCCGGGGAGAAGACGTCGGAATCGACCCCGCCTGAGGCGCGGCTACTGGCCGGAGAGGATCGGTTGGAGAGCCGCGAAGTCGAGTAGGTCGATGGAGTGGTCGGCGTTGAAGTCGAAAACCAGGCAGGCACCGGATATGGGGGAGACCTCAAAGCAGTTCTGGAAGGCGGCGAAGTCGGCTAGGTCCGCGTCGCCGTCGCCGTCGGTGTCGCCCGGCGCGAAGGTGTATTCCACGGTGTTGACGGCCACGCCGTCGTTGAAGGTGAACCGCGTCGTGGCGTTGTAGGGGATGGGGCGGTCGAGGACGATCTCCACCGTCTCCGGGGGGCCGTTGTCGAGGCGACGCGTAGCAATGACCGCAGGGGCAACCCCCCCGCTCACGTCGACGCTGATCTCGTCGAGGTAGACGTAGTTGGACGAGTCGTAGGTGACGGTGAAGCGATCGAGCGGGGCGTGCGTTCGGGCGTCGACGAAACCGGCGGGCGGATCGGAGGCGACGATCTTCTCGCCGTACGAAATCGTCCCGTACCGAACGAAGTCCCACTCGTTCACGGTCGCGGGCTGCGCGAGATCGCAGCCGCCGCTACCGATCATCTGAATCATGCCGTAACCGGTCCCGCCGCCGGTCTCGCAAGTGAAAAGTCTGCCATCGACGTAAAAGCAGCCGAGATTCCCATCCAGGGTCTCGAAACGATAGCTCCGAAACTCGTTGATGGGAAGCCGGCGCAGCACCGTCCCGGCGTCCGCTGACAGAACCGCGTCACCGAACATGTAAATCCCATCGAAGAAACCGCGGTACAGTATCAAGAAGTCCGCGTCACACAGTTGATTGTTGCCTAACCTGTGATTGGAAAGGAATCGCCACTCGACCCAGAATGGCGGCAAGGGCGGAGGCGGCGTCTTGGGAGTTGCGATCAAATATCCGTGGCTCACCAGGCGAGCCGTACCGTAGTCCCAACGAAGAACGAAGTACCCATCTTCGAGCGACTCGTGGCATGTTCCAGTACAGTTACCCGCCCACCAACCGGCGTCGGGGTAGGGCAGAACGTCACCCTCGTAACGATAGAGGGGCTCGTCCGCCCGCGCGACCAGCGCGAACGTCGCGAGCACCGACCCCACGCTTGCCCACCGTGCAACATCCATAACGGCAATTATAGCTCCGATCCTGCGGGCACTTCGTTGTGCAAACGCAAAAACCGATGCCCGGACGTCCGCCTGCCGCCACCGGGGGTTACGGCGTTGGGGGGTCGACCAAGGGGGCCGGGGAGCCCCGCCCGCGGACGGGGCGCGCTGCGGCGGGCGAAGCCCGTTCTACACCTTGGCGTACCCTAACATTTTTCTAACATTGCGCTTGCGTGCGAGTCGATGATCGGGTAGAGTGCTCCCTCCGAACGGCGGCGGAGTGGACCGATGCGGGAGGCTGCGGCGATGTCCTTGTTGGTGACCGGAAGCATTGCGATCGACACGGTGGCCTCACCCTATGGACGGGCGGAGAACGTTCTGGGCGGGTCGGCGGTGTATTTTTCGTTTGCGGCCTCACAGTACGTGCCGGTGCGGCTCGTGGGGGTCGTCGGTGACGATTTCCCGGAGAGCTTTCGCCGAACGCTGGCCTCGCGGCAGATTGACCTCCGCGGTTTGGAGGTTCGCAAGGGGAGCAAGACTTTTCGCTGGAGCGGTCGGTTTGAGGGGGACATGAATTCGGCGGAGACCTTGGAGGTCGATCTCAATGTTCTGGCGGAGCGCGGGCCGAAGGTGCCCGAAGTCTTCGCCGACAGTGCGACGGTATTTCTCGCCAATACCCACCCCACGTTGCAGCGCGACCTGCTCGTGCAATTGCGGTCGCCGACGCTCGTGGTCTGCGACACGATGAACCATTGGATCACCACGGAGCGGGAGTCGCTGCTGGCGACGTTGCGAGTCGTTACCGGGGTCATTGTGAACGACGGCGAGGCCCGGCAACTCACGGAGCGGATGAACCTGATGGAGGCGGGTGAGGCCATCCTGAAACTCGGCCCCAAGTTTGTCATCATCAAAAAGGGGGAACATGGGGCCTTGCTGCTGACGCCCGACGGGCCGGCGGCGGTCCCCGCGTTTCCCACGAAGAACGTCCGCGATCCGACCGGGGCGGGGGACAGTTTCGCGGGCGGCGTTTTGGGTTATCTTAGCGCGCAGGGAAGGACCGACTTCGACACCTTGCGTCACGCACTGGTTCGCGGGACCGTGGCGGCGTCCTTCGCCATTGAGGACTTTTCGGTGCGCCGCGTGGAGAAGCTCACCCGGGCGGAGATCGATCAACGGGTGAATGAGTTTGTGCGGATGTTGCGGTTCGACTAGCGTTGCGACACACTTGATTCTGCGGGTTGGGTGGCATGCCCAAGCCCGGCCCAGCCGGGCACCGGCATGTCGTTCCTCGGCATGGCGGCGCTGCGCTTGGCCATGCCACCCGAAAAACTGGCTGTGTCGAGGCACTAGATGATGGGGAGTCGAGGTATAGCGGCGTGCGGCTGTTCGTGGCGATTGAACTGACGGATGAGGTCCGCGAGGCGCTGACCGAGGTTCAGAGCGCCTTGGGCAGAACCGCGGAGGGCGTGCGTTGGGTGCGGGCGGAGCAGCTGCATCTGACGCTCAAGTTCCTGGGCGAGGTGCCCGACGCCGAGGTGGCGCGCGCAGCCGAGGCGGTGGCGCGAAGTGCGGCCCGGGCGAAGTCGTTCGAGATGGGCGTGACCGATTCCGGGTGCTTTCCGCCGCGCGGGCCGGTTCGCATCGTTTGGGCGGGAATGCACGATTCTTCGGGATCGTTGCTGGAATGCGTGAACGCCGTCGAGGAGGAGATGGAGCGGATCGGTTTTCCCAGGGAATCAAGACCTTTTGCGCCGCATATCACCATCGGGCGGGCACGGGACGGTCGATCGAGCGATGGAATGCGCTCGGCGGTGGAGGGTGTGAAGATGAAACGCGTCGGGCAGTTGGTGAACGAGTTGACGCTGATGTCCTCGGTATTGTCGCCGAAAGGGCCGTCGTATAGCGTAGTGAGCCGGGCGAGATTGGGTGCAGCGGCGAATCCGCCGAGCGGGAGATGCTAGATGAAGGTCGTCATGCAGGAAGCCGTGAGCAGTAAGCAGGAAGCGGTGAGCAGCAAGCGCGAGGAGGCCCTCGGGCGGGCGTTGCAGCAGATTGAGAAGGCCTACGGCAAGGGCGCGATCATGCAACTCGACAAGATGGACGCGGAGGTCGAGGGGATATCGACCGGAGCGTTGTCGTTGGATCTCGCCCTCGGCGGGCGGGGGCTGCCGCGGGGCCGGATCATCGAAATGTTCGGACCGGAGTCCTCCGGCAAGACGACGCTGGGCCTGCACGTCGCCGCCGAGGCCCAGCGCCAGGGCGGGGTGGCCGCGATGATCGACGTCGAGCACGCCCTCAGCCCGGTTTGGGCCAAAAAGTGCGGCATCAACCTGGAAAAGCTGCTGGTCAGCCAGCCGGAGGCGGGCGAAGAGGCGTTGGAAATCACCGAAATGCTCGTCCGCAGCGGTGCGGTGGACGTGATCATCCTGGACTCGGTCGCCGCTCTGATCCCGCGGGCGGAGATCGAGGGGGCGATGGGTGACGCGCATGTGGCACTCCAGGCCCGGTTGATGAGCCAGGCCCTGCGCAAGCTCACCGCCGCCATCGGCAAGACCCGGACGATTGTTATCTTCATCAACCAGCTCCGCATGAAGATCGGCGTCATGTTCGGCAACCCCGAGACCACGCCTGGCGGGCGGGCGTTGAAGTTCTACGCCTCAGTGCGGCTCGACATCCGCCGCATTTCCTCGATCAAGGAGGGTGAGACCGTGGTGGGCAACCACGTCAGGGTGAAGGTCGCGAAGAACAAGGTGGCCGCCCCGTTCCGCGAGGCCGAGTTCGACATCATGTTCGACAGCGGCATCAGTTCCGAAGGGGACCTGCTGGACCTCGCCGTCGCCGACAACGTGATTGTCAAGAGCGGCGCGTGGCTTAGCTATAAGGACATACGCCTGGGACAGGGTCGGGAGAACGTCAAGCAGTTCCTCCGCGACAACCCTGATTTGTTCGAGGAAATCCGCGCCGCGGTCATCGTCAAGCGCACTCCGCAGCCCGCACTCGCCGCGAGCGTTGACTCGGAAACGAAAGCGTCCGCCAAGCCGACGGTGGCGAAGAGAAAACAGGCGTAGGAACGCCGCTCGGCGGTTCTCCCGACCGCCGGCGCGTGTGGTTCGGTCGAAATTCCCGCGTCACCTCGCTTGGTCGCCCGGCGAGGCACGCGGCGAAGTCGACTTGTCCGGACGTGGTCGACCGGCTGGCCGGACACGTGTCGGCGAAGCTCCGAGAGGACTACCGGTGCCGACATGACCAACGAGGAACCCGACAGGCTCGTTCATGAAACTGCCCCGAGGCGTCGATGCCATTATTGACCCGCGCAAGTTGCTGGAATACGCCCTCAGCTTCGACCACGACGATGGAAAGCACAAGGCGGCGCTCTTTCGCGAGGTGCTCGGAATCACAGTCGAAACAGCCGACCGGCTTATCCAGGGACTTCACGAGGCCGCGGCCCACGGGGACACGACGCCTGGGCGGCGCGACCGATACGGTCAGCGGTACCAAATCGATTTCGACTTCTCCGGGCCCGTCGGCCGCGCCGTCGTCCGTTCCGTGTGGATCGTTACGGAGGGTGAGACTGTACCCCGTCTGGTCACCTGCTATATACTCTAAGGGATCAAACGAGGATCGAGAGTTACCATGTTCAATCACCGCAGCCCGACCCTGTTGGATATGATCGCCGTGCTGAGCACGCCGCCGGATGCGCCGGTGGAGGTCGGCGACGTTGGGACGGTTGTAGAGCTTTTGCCGCCCGATGCCGTCGAGGTAGAGTTCCTGCAGCGCGACGGGCGAACCCGATGCGTCGCAACGCTGCCCGTCGCCGACGTGCTCGTCTTAAACCGCGATCGGACGCCTGTGAGCTAACCGACGGTGGCCGCGGACAGCACAGACCGGCCGACCGTGCATTGATGACCGAGCCGCTCCCACGCCGTTTGCAAACCTTCGCCGCACTGTTCGATGTTAAACTAAGCGAATACGTACGGAGCGGAACCCAGGTTCCAGGGGACTTGCTCGCAGCGGTCAGGTACTCGGCGTTGGCGCCGGGGAAGCGCATTCGGCCCTATCTCGTGGTGCGGTGTTGCGAGCTGGCGGGCGGTTCGCGGGAGGACGCCTGGGCGGTGGCGGCGGCGGTCGAGTGCGTCCACACGTTCAGTTTAGTCCACGACGACCTGCCCGCGATGGACGACGACGATCTTCGCCGCGGGCGGCCGACCACGCACAAGCAATTCGGGGAGGCCGTCGCCATTCTCGCGGGCGACGCCCTCCTGGTCCTCGCGTTTGAACTCTTGGCGCATCATGCCGCGGATCGGCGCTTGGCCGGTGAGATGGTGCTGGAGCTCGCGGAACGGACTGGTTGGGCGGGCATGATCGGCGGTCAAGCGGCCGACATTGCGGGTCAATCGCAGAGTCCGTCCTTGGAGCGCACCCAGTTCATTCACGAGCGCAAGACCGCGGCACTGTTTGAGGCGGCTTGCCGGCTCGGGGCCATGGCTGGACGCGGCCAGCCTGACGCCATAACGGCTCTTGGCGGATTCGGAAGATGCTTGGGTCGGGCCTTCCAAATTGCCGATGATTTATTGGACGTGGTCTCGACGGCGGAGAAATCGGGTAAAGCCGTGGGCAAGGACGTGGCCGCAGGCAAACAAAGCTACCCGCGGTGCGTAGGAGTGGAGCGGAGCCGGGCCGCGGCAAATACGGCGGCGGCGGCGGCGGTCGCGGAACTGGAGCGGTTTGGGGCGGCGGCGGACGATCTACGGGAACTCGCCCGGTACGTCGCGTCGCGTGCTTTCTAGAACTTTTGAAAGTGCCGAAGCCCGGCGCAGTCCGCTACAATGGGGGTCGGACGGAGTCGAGCGGACCTCAAGGAGTTCTTGATGAGCCTGTTGGATGGGATCCATTCGCCGGCTGACCTGCGGGAGTTGCCGATGGATCAACTCCCGACCCTCGCGGAGGATATCCGCAGCCGCATTCTGGAGGTCGTCGGGCGCAACGGAGGCCATCTGACCAGCAACCTCGGCGTCACCGAGCTGACCATTGCCTTGCATCGCGTGTTCGACTTTTCCAAGGATCGCCTCCTGTGGGACGTCGGGCACCAGTGTTATCCGCACAAACTGCTGACCGGACGCCACGAGCGGTTCGATACGCTCCGCAAAGCCGGCGGCGTCAGCGGGTTTCCCGACATTCACGAGAGTGAGTACGACCTGTTCAGTGTGGGGCACGCGGGGACGGCGGTGGCGACGGCGGTGGGCATGGCTCGAGCGGACCAACTCCTGGGCCGTGAGAATTGCGTCGTGGCGTTGGTAGGCGACGCGAGCATCGTCAATGGCGTCGCCGTTGAGGGACTCAATCAGGCCGGCACGCTCAAGCGACAGTTCCTCGTGGTGCTCAATGACAACGAATGGGGCATTTCCCCGACACAGGGTGCGATCGCCGAGTTCCTGGCGCGGTTTCGGGCGAGCAACTTCTATGAGGATGTGAAGGCGCGGACCAAGAGAGTTCTGCCGAAGCTGCCGCTCCTGGGCAAGCCGGTGTTCGAGATGATCGCCCACCTGAAGGAGGGGATCAAGGCGACCTTCTCGCCGGGGCAGGTGTTCGAGGCGTTGGGTCTGCAATACGTCGGCCCGGTCGATGGGCACGATATTAAGCACCTCGTCGAGATACTCGAAATCCTCAAGCGCGCTCAGCACCCTATCCTGTTGCACGTGCATACGGTGAAGGGTAAGGGGTGCGCGTGGGCGACGGCGGAGCCGGGAAAATACCACAGTCCCAAGCCGTTCGTCGTCGAGGACGGGAAGGTCACCATCAAGAAGGGCGCGGGCAAGAGTTGGACGACGGCCTTCGTCGATGCACTGATTTCCCTGGCGGAATCGGACAATCGCATTTACGCCATGACCGCAGGGATGCTGGACGGCACGGGGCTGAACAAGTTCCAGCAACGGTTCCCGGAGCGCTGCCGCGATATCGGTATTGCGGAGAGCTGCACGGTGGACATCGCGGCGGGGATGGCGAAAGCGGGACTGCGCCCGGTGGCGGCGATTTATTCGACGTTCTTGCAGCGAGCGTTCGACCAGGTGTTCCAGGAGGTCGTGCTGCAAGGTCTGCCGGTGATGTTCTGTCTCGATCGGGCGGGGCTGGTGGGCGGCGACGGGCCGGTGCATCACGGATTCCTCGACATCACTTATTTGCGCGGCTTCCCCGGGATGGTCTTGATGGCCCCGATGGATGAGCCGGAGTTGCACGAGGCGCTGAAGTTCGGATTGACGCTGAATCAGCCCTGCGTGGTCCGCTACCCTCGTGACACGGTTCCTCGGCCGATGGCCGACTGTCCGCCGTTTAAGGTCGGGCGAGCGCGGCGGTTGCGCGAAGGCGACGACGCCACCGTGCTGTGCTACGGAGTGACGGCGACCGCGGCGCTTGCGGCCGCGGAAATGCTGGCGGAAAACGGGATCGAGATCGCGGTGGTCAACGCTCGCTTCGCCAAGCCGATCGACCGGGAGATGGTGGAGGCCGCGCTTGCCTCCGGCGGTCCGATCGTGACCGTCGAGGACCATTCCGTGAGCGGCGGGTTCGGATCGGCGGTGCTGGAGGCGGCCCAAGACATGGACTTCGGCTCGTCCAGGGTTGTTCGTCTCGGCTTGCCGACGGACCGGTTCATCGCCCACGGGTCGCGCGCGGGACAACTAGCGGAATGCGGGATCGACGCGACGGGGATCGCGGCGACGGTGCAAAGGCTCATCGAGTCACCGGTCGCGATGGAGGCCGAGGCGACGCTGCTCGACGCGCGAGCGTTGCTGTCGCGCTGAGCAGAACCTTTCCGAACCACGACTACGAATGAAAAAGATCGTTTCGCCAGTGCCCTCCCGCCAACCTAGACCGGTCGCTTCCGCTCCCGGGTCTGAGGCGACACAGACGCGTCGAGTGTACCTACTTGGCAACCCGGAAAAGAAAGACGTTGCGGCGGTGCTGGAGGAGGTGCGGTCGTTTGCGGCGTCGCGCTGCACGGTTGTCGGCGCTGGACTCGACCGTGACGGGCGGACGGCGCTCGCCGGGAGGCCGGACCGCATCGTCGTCCTCGGCGGCGACGGAACGCTTATCGGGGTCGCACGCACCCTGGGCGAGCATCAGGTTCCGTTGATCGGCGTCAACGTGGGGAAGCTCGGCTTCCTGGCCGAGTTCTCGCTGGAGGAGATCAAACGCCATTTCAACCAGGCCGTCTTCGACGATTCGCTCATCAGTCGGCGGACGGTACTGCAGGTCACCGTGCGGCGCGATGGAGCGGTGGAGGACAGCAGCCTCGCCATCAACGACTGCGTGATCCAGGCGGGACCGCCGTTTCGTATTATCAACCTCGGCATTTCCATCAACGGCGAACATCTGACGGATGTCGGCGGCGACGGACTGATCGTCTGTACGCCGAGCGGCTCCACGGCCCATAACCTCTCCGCCGGCGGGCCGATCATGCAGCCGGATGTCGATGCCATCATCCTGACACCCTTGAGTCCCCACTCGCTCACCCATAAACCGTTGGTCGTCGAACGCGAGTCGGTCATTGATATTGTGGCGGGAACCGTCAATGAAGGCACGACGGCCATCATTGACGGGCAAGTGTCTTGTCCGCTCAAACTCGGGGATCACGTCATCGTCCGCCGCTTTCCCACCGATTTTCTTCTCGTCCGCAACCCGCAATATCCCAAGTGGCACAACCTGATGACCAAACTCCACTGGGGCCAGTCGCCGACGTACGAATAGCCCGCCATGCAATGCGAAACCCCTCTCCCCTTGAGGGGAGAGGTCGGGTGAGGGGTGATCGCGGGAACCCGACCCTCACCCCAACCCTCTCCCTGGAAGGGAGAGGGAGGTCGTAGATGCAGACTAATCGAGCTGTTTGCGGAAACGGGTGATGCTCAAAGTAAGGATCACCGCGCAACAAATACCCAAGCCGGCCACATAGGGCGACACGTCGACGAAATCCGCGCCGCGCAAAATCACCCCGCGAAGGATTTCCACAAAGTAGGTCACCGGAAGAAAGTAGGTGAGGGCGCGAATGGGTAAAGGCATCTCCGATCGGGGGAACATGAATCCGGACAGCAGCACCGACGGCATCATGACCAAGAAAGCAAACTGCATCGCCTCCAACTGCGTCCTCGCCAACGTGGAAATGAAGAGTCCCAGTCCCAATACGGTGATAATGAACAACCAACTCAATAAGAGCAGCAATCCCAGGTCGCCGTGAATGGACACGTTGAAGATCAACACCATGGCCGTCAGTACAATGAGCATTTCCCCAAAGGCCATTAAAGCATAGGGAATCAGCTTCCCCAGCAGCAGTCCGGCCCGACCTACCGGCGTGACGAACAGTTGCTCCAGTGTCCCCAGTTCGCGCTCGCGGACAATGGAAAGGTTGGTGAGAAAGAGCAGGACAAGTTGCAGGATAATGGCAATGAGACCGGGAACGAAGAAATGTGAGCTTTCCAGATTGGGATTATATAAGAGCCTCGGACGCACCTCGATCGGCAATGTCGCCCTCCCCTGCTTGTCCCGCGCCGCGGCAATCTGGAAAGATTCCCCCACGAGTTTTGCGCGCCCGATCGCCATTTGGGTGGTGAGGAGATTGAGCGTGTTGAGGGCGGTCGTGGCGACCTGGGAATCGCTGCCGTCGATGAGCACCTGCACTTGGGCTTCTTCCCGACGCAACAGTCGTTCGGAATAGTCCGCGGGGATAAGGATTCCCGCTTTGGCGCGGCCGGAGGTGAGGGATCGGCGGAAGGAATCGGCGTCGAGCGGGCGATCGACCACCTCGAAGCTCCGCGTGGCCACGAGTGCCTCGACGAAGCGGCGGCTCTCCTGGCGGCCGTCGAGATCGAAGACGGCCAGGGGGATGTTGTCGATGGTCACGTCGATGGCATATCCGAAGATGGTCAGTTGCAGCACGGGCACCATAAAGGTGAAGAAGACCGTGGCGCGGTCGCGGCGGATGTGGGCGAACTCCTTGAGCAGGATGGCCCAAAAGCCGTTCATGCCGCCTCCGGCGCGGGCTGGGCGCGGCTGAGGGTTACGAACACGTCTTCCAAGGTCGGTGCGATGGCGCGGCAGGCGGCGGAGGCGTCGCCCGGAGCGATTAACGCGACGAGCCGGTCGGGGGTCAGTTCCATCTCGACGAGGACGTGCAGCGCGCTGCCGAACATCGTCGCATCGCGGATCGCGGGGATGGCGCGGGTTCTCGCCAGCGCCGCCGGCGGGTCGGTGCAGGTGACTTCGTAGCGCCGAGTGCCTGGGGGTGTCACCTCCGACGAAGCCTTGAGCGCGTCCGGCGTGCCCAGAACAATCAGCCGCGCCTGGTTGATGTAGCCCACTTTCGTGCAGCGCTCGGCCTCATCCATGTAGTGCGTGGTGACGAACATGGTCACGCCTTGGTGGGCGAGGGCGAAGAGCAAGTCCCACAAATCCCGCCGGGCGACGGGGTCGATCCCGGCGGTCGGCTCGTCGAGGAAGAGCACTTCCGGCTCATGAATCAGCGAACAGGCGAGGGCCAGTCGTTGCTTCCAACCGCCGGAGAGGTGCGCGGCGAGCCGGTCCACATAGGGGCCGATGCCGGTCAATTGGATGACGGCGTCCTCGCGCTCGACTTGCCGCGCGGGCGACAGACCGTAGATGCGGGCGTAGAAGCGAAGGTTCTCGTGGACGCTCAGGTCAGCGTACAAGCTGAATCGTTGGGACATGTATCCGATGCGGCGCTTGATCCTCTCGGCGTCCGTGCGGACATCCAGCCCGAGCACGGTCCCGCCGCCCTCGGTGGGTCGAAGTACGCCGCAGAGAACGCGGATCAGCGTGGACTTTCCCGCGCCGTTGGGGCCGAGCAGTCCGAAGATTGCAGCTTGGGGCACATCCAGCGTAACCTCGTGCAAAGCGAGAACGGGACCGAATCGCCGGGTCAGCCGATGGGTCGAAATGACGACATCGTCGGTCACGGGCTTGCGGCCTCCTCGAAGAGAACGTCCGCGCCCATGCCGACACGCAGCACGTCGATCCCGTCTTCAAAGGTGATTTTCGTGCGAAAGACCTGTTTGCTGCGTTCCTCCGGGGTTTGGATGTTACGCGGAGTGAACTCGGCCTCCGACGCGAGGAAAGTGACGCGACCCATGAAACGGCGATCGGGGAAGCTGTCCACGCGAATGGGCACACGTTGTCCCAACCGGACTTGGCCCATGCGGAACTCGGGCACGTAGGTGCGGACCCAGAGGCGGGTGAGGTCGAGCAGAGTGACGGCGGGCGCATTAGCCGGTACGAGATCGCCGGGCCGAAGACTGATCGCCTCGACGACGCAGTCGCAGGGCGAGACGACGGTGAGTTCCCTCATTTGCGTTTGAATGGCGGCGACATTGGCCTCGGCAGCCGCGACCTGCGCGGCGGCTTGGGCGATGTCCTCCGCGCGAAAGCCCTGCTCTGACAGTCTCAGCACGGCCTCGGCGTCGGCGAGTGCGGCGCGGGTCTCGGCCAGCTCTTCCTTGCGGGTCCCTTCCTCCAACAGGGCCAGCTCCTGTTCCGAGGCGGCGACTTCGGCGCGGGAGCGTTTGAGGGCCCGGACGGCCTGATCGTATTCGCTCTTGGCTGCCGAGGCTTCGGCGCGGAGGTTCTTCACCCGGTCGTATTCGGATTCGGCGAGTTCGAGATTGGCCTTGGCGATGTTGAGCCGTTCCTTGGCGATCTCGATCTCACGCGGGCGCGGGCCGGCGACGAGCTTGTCGAGAGTGGCGGCGGCGCGATCGCGTTTGGCTCTTGCTTGGGCGATCTCCTCGGGGCGATAGCCGGACCTGAGTCGTGCGTGGTCGGCCTGGTAGGCGGCCAACTTCGCCTGGGCCTCCGCGAGTCGCTCCTGCCAGTCGAAGGGGTCGAGCGTGAACAACGGATCGCCGACGCGGACTCGCTGGCCTTCCGTCGCGGTGACGCCGGCGACGCGGCCTCCGACGCGCGACCCGACGCGGACCTCGTCGGCCTCGATCAGGCCTGAGACCACCAGAGCTACGGCGGCGTTCTGCCGCGAGTACAGCCATGCGACGATCAACACCGCCAGGGCGACGAAGATGATCGCGGGTTTGCGCATGGGCTGGGGTGTCCCTTAGGGGTGCATCGAGATGCACGTTACCCGCGGCTGAACCGAATCAGTCGTCCCTCCGGGACGATCCAGGCTCTGCCGCATTCCAGCGCGGGGATTGTACGTAATAGCAAGCTCGATGAGTCGCGGCACGCTGGGGGCACGTTCATTTCGTCTCCTTGCCGCAGCACAGTTTGTACTTTTTGCCGCTGCCGCAGGGGCAGGGATCGTTTCGCTTGGGCTTGGAATCCACACGGATCGGCTCGACCGGGGGCGGCAAGGGGTTTTCCTCCTCGCCGGGAAGCTGCTTGCGGTAGGTCTTCTCGCGTTCCTCGCGATCGTGAAACTTCTCCCCACGGGGGTCCTGCGCTTTGCTCATGGCGTCGGTTCCTGCTCCTTCTTTTGTTCTCCTCGTCCGGCCCACGCGATCGTCGAGTCGATCGGCGCCCTCGAAGTCTCTTCATGCTACCCGACAAGCACGGGCCATGCCTAGCGGCCGAAGGCGGGAGGGGGTTCCCGGATTTCATCGTTTCGGCTTTTCGGCGTTTACGTCTGTGGGTTGGAGCGGCGGAAGGCCAATTTCGCCCCGGTGAGCAGAAGAAGCGCAAGGACCGTCAATCCCCACTCGCCGATCGTCGGGATCGTGGTGTGCGGGCAATCCAATTCGGAACAGGAACCCAGTTTCTCCCACTCGCAGGTCGGACAGTCGCACGCCGCTTGGGTAAGGCCGTCTGTGCAGGCCCCGAAGGGATCGTGGTCACAGCACGCCCCGGTGGTTGCATCGCACACCACGTCCGCGCAGGCCACACCCTCGGTCCATACGTGATGCGTTCCAGAACACGCGCCTATTGGTACGTCCTCCGCGCACCTTCCGGAGAATAGGTCACAACACGCGCCGGTGACGGCCTCGCACACGACGTCAACGCACGCGGCACCCCCGGTCCACTCCTGGTACGTTCCGGTACACGCACTCTCAGGCACATCCCTGGCGCACCTTCCGGAAAGTAGGTCACAGCACGCGCCAATGACGGCATCGCACTCCACGTCAGCGCAGGCCGCACCACCGGTCCACGCCTGTAGCGTTCCAGAACACGCGCTTGCTGGCACGTCCTCCGTGCATTTTCCGAAGCGTAGGTCACAGCACGCACCGTTCCCCTGTCTGATGGCGAGACTGTAGTAGCTGCCTGCGGCAACGGCGATGAAACCCGTGTTGGGTGCGGGGACGTTGGTTTCACCGAAGTAGTTGTATCCCCACGCTACGATGGACCCGTCGACCTTTAAGCCCAAACTGTGCTGCTCGCCCGCGTCGATGGCGATGAAATCGCTATTGGGCGGTGGAACGTTGCATTGGCCGTTGTCGTGAGTGCCGCATCCCCACGCAACGATCGACCCGTCGGCGTTGAGGCCCAGATTGTGATAGTAGCCCGCGGCGACGGCCACAAAGTCCGTGTTGCCCGGGGGAACAGTACATTGCCCGGCGTTGAACAGGGGAAGCCCGCATCCCCACGCGACGATGGACCCGTCAGGCTTCAGACCCAGACTGTGGTAAGGCCGGGCCGCGATGGCGATGAAACTGGTATTCGGTGTGGGAACGTTGCTTTGACCGGCGGAATTGCTTCCCCATGCCACGATAGACCCGTCGGCCTTGAGACCGAGGCTGTGCAACCCGCCCGCGGCGACGGCGATGAAGTCGGCATTGGGCGCGGGGACGTTGGTCTGACCAAAGTTGTTCCATCCCCATGCCACGATGGAGCCGTCGGCCTTCAGACCCAGACTGTGGGATCCGCCCCCGGCGACGGCCACGAAATCGCTATTCGGCGCGGGAACGTTGGTTTGACCTTGAGCATTGCTTCCCCACGCCACGATGGACCCGTCGGCCTTGAGGCCCAGACTGTGGACCCCGCCCGCGGCGATGGCGATGAAGTCGGCATTGGGCGCGGGGACGTTGCTCTGACCGGAGCCATTGTATCCCCACCCCACGACTGCGCCTTGAGGCGGGTCTGCGACAGCGATGCCCGGCGTGCCTAGCGTCGCGCTGACGCAGGCGCAAATGACGATATAAGCGCCGCGGATTGCTACAGCGGCGCGATGCGCGCTTTCTCGAATTGTCGGATTCATAAACCCCTCCCGAAGATGGTCGCCGGACTCGCATTCGGCGATCGAAAAGGACGAAGGCCATTGTACCAGCGCCCGTGGGAGGAATGCAAGCCCCCCCCTGAAAAAAACCGCTGGATTTCGGGGTTTCTCATCCGCTCCCTCACGGTCGCGGCTCGGATGGGTCGTGTCGCTTCCGCTCCACGCTCTTATTGGGCCCGCGCTGGCGCTCACGGCTCGGACTGACCCCGCGCTTGCGCTTGGGGTTCGGATGGCGGACCGCTCCATGTCTGTCGCGGTACGGATCTTACTTGTTCGCGTGGCCGCGGATGGTCAAGCCGGTTTGGATGATGAGGGCGTGATCGAGGCGTAGGGTGTCGTCGTTGGCCGGCACGCAGGTGACCTGCCGGCCGAGGATGGCCTCCAGGTTCTGGGAGGGTTGCCAGGGACGGGGCGCGTGGTTGGGGCTGACGGCTTTCACCGGAAACCAGCGATGGAACCGGGGGATGGCGTCATCGATCATGGCGGTGAGGACCCTGGACTCGCCGCGTCCTTCGAGCCCGTCGTGGAGGGAGGTATCCATCGGCACCCGTTCGCTTCGCTTCCGCCGGCCTTCGACCACCGGCGCCATCACCTTCAAGACATCTCGCCCCCGCCGACTCCTTTCGATCCGATCTTCTCGCATCCGCTTTCCTCCAAAGGCGAAAAGCGGACGTTTCTACTTGGAGAAGACCGGACATTACTACTTTGGTACGACACGAGTTTGGAGAAGGGTTGGCGAAGCGGCGTTCTTGAGCTAAGCTTGACGCCCGACCGACCGAGAGGCGAATTCAACCCGCAGAGGATGCGTGACAGCGCCGTTGCACCGACCATCGATTCGACATCATTGCGGTTTGTTCGGCGTCTGGGGGCATGACGACGCCGTCGCCCTCACCCACCTGGGACTCTACGCGCTGCAGCACCGCGGGCAGGAGTCGGCCGGGATCGTCTCGATTCAGGGCGATCATCTGGCGCGGCACGCGGGGCTGGGGCTGGTCAGCCAGGTTTTCGATGAACGGAGCCTGGCCGGGATCAAGGGTCGGGTTGCCATAGGCCATTGCCGATACTCGACGACCGGTTCCTGCACGGAAAACAACACCCAACCGCTGCTGTTCTCCTTCGCCGGAGGGCAGGTGGCGATCGCCCACAACGGAAATCTGATCAACGCCGCGCTGCTTCGCCGCAACTACGAAGCGGTCGGCCACATCTTCCAGACCACGAGCGACACCGAGGTCATCATCCACCTCCTGGCCAAGCCCACGCACCAGACCAAAGTAAGCCCGCTCAACCACGTGCTCAACCATCTCCAAGGGGCTTACTCCTTGTTATTCCTGTTCCCCGATGGGATGGTCGCCGTGCGCGATCCGTTGGGGTTTCGTCCGTTAGTGCTGGGGAAGATGAAAGGCGGCGCGATCGTGGTCGCCTCGGAGACGAAGGCCCTGGACATGGTGGACGCGATCTATGAACGCGAGATCGAGCCGGGCGAGATGGTGACGATCACCGACGAGGGAATGAGCAGTCGTCGCTTCGGAGGTGACATGCACGGGCGGGGGGCGGCCTGCATCTTCGAGCAGATTTACTTCGCCGATCCATCGAGCCTGGTGTTCGGGGACAACGTGCACATGGTCCGCGTGGCGATGGGCCGGCAGCTCGCCCGCGAGGCCCCGGTGGAGGCGGACATGGTCGTGCCCATCCCCAACGCCGGTCAGTGCGCCGCCACCGGCTACGCCTGCGCCAGCGGCATCCCCTACGGTCGGGCGTTCACCACCAGTCACTACAGCGGGCGATCGTTCATCATGCCCACCAAGGAAGGCCGCAATCTAACCGTGAAGATGAAGCTGACGGTCATCAAGGAGGCCGTCGTGGGGCAGCGGCTGATCGTCGTCGAGGACTCCGTCGTTCGCGGCACGACGACCCGCGGCAAGATCGGGGCGTTGCGAGAGGCCGGTGCGAAAGAGGTGCACCTCCGCGTCGCCAGTCCGCCGATTCGACATCCGTGCTATTTCGGGATCGACTTTCCCGATCAAAAGGAACTCATCGCCAACGGACGCTCGGTGGAGCAAATCCGCAAGTTTCTGGGCGTCGATTCGCTGCACTATCTGTCCCACGAGGGAATGCTGGCCTGCGTGAAGATGGCCCCGGAGAAGTACTGCACGGCCTGCTTTTCCGGCAACTACCCGATGAACGTGGACGAACCGGTGGAGAAGTTCGCCCTCGAGCGGGTGCAGTTGCGGATGTTCACGTAGAGGTTGCCCCGCAAAAGGGTTTGGGCGTGATCCACCTTCCCCTTTCGGTTTTCATCGTAGACTGGTACAATCACGAGCCGGGGTCCGGGGGACCGAAACCATGCGACGAGACAACATCGCCCATATCGAAGTTACCCCCGGCGTCTGCGGCGGTAGACCGCGGGTCGCCGGGCACCGCATCCGCGTCCAGGATGTCGTCTTTTGGCACGAGTCGATGGGCATGTCGCCTGATGAAATCGTGTCCGAGTATCCGGGCTTGACCCTCGCCGACGTTTACGCGGCATTGGCGTACTACCACGATCACCGTGACGAAATCAATCGCGACCTTGAAGCGGACGATGCCACGGTCGCCCGCATGCGCTTCTCGAAACCCTCGAAGCTGTTTGAAAAGTTAAACCGACACGAGGGTGAGAGTGATTCGGTTTCACCTTGATGAGCACGTGCCCCGCGCTCTGGCTGAGGGGCTTCGCCGGCGAGGTCTCGACGTAACCACCACATCAGAAGCCGAACTCTTCGCCGCGGACGACGAAGCACAGCTAGAATTTGCACGTTCGAATCGCAGAGTTCTGGTGACCTTCGACGCGGATTTCCTACGGCTTAACGACCAAGGCGTGGAACACCACGGCATCGTATTCTGCACCCGGCGTCGCCGCTCAAGAGGCGAGCTCTTGCGGACTTTGGTGCTTGTCGCGCAACAATTGTCTCCCGAGGAAATGAAAAACCACGTGGAATACGTTTGAGACAGGGGCTGCTCCTTCCGTGCAGGCAACGCTCTTTACAAACCGGCCGCGCGTCGAGTCCGTCGATCTTCTCCGCGGGATGGTCATGGTGCTGATGGCCCTGGACCACGTGCGCGACTTTTTCTCCGACACGGTCTTCAAGTTTGATCCGACCGACCTGACCCAGACGACGCCCGCACTGTTCTTCACACGGTGGGTGACGCACTTCTGTGCGCCGGTGTTCGTGTTCTTGGCGGGCACGGGCGCGTACCTATCGGCCTCACGCGGCAAGACGAAAGGGGAACTGTCGCGGTTTCTGATCACACGCGGCGTCTTCCTGATCCTCCTTGACCCGATCGTGATCCGGCACAGTTGGTTCTGGGACTTCAATTGGCGGTTTACCTTCGGCCAGGTGATCTGGGCGATCGGGTGGTCGATGGTCGTCCTCGCGGGTCTGATCCATCTGCCGCGATGGTTCGGCGCGGCGTTTGGGGTGGCGATGATCGCGGGCCACAACCTCCTCGACGGGATCAAGCCGGAGCAACTCGGCGCGTGGGGGATGTTGTGGCAGGTGCTCCATGTGCAAGGCTTCACCGAGCCGCTGGCGGGTTTTCAATTCTTGGTCATTTATCCGCTGATTCCGTGGATCGGAGTGATGGCCGCCGGGTACGCATTCGGCGGGATGCTCCACGACGATTCCGCGAAACGCCGTCGGCGAATGTTCGTTCTAGGCTTGGGGCTGACGGCGGCGTTCATCGTCCTCCGCGCCGTCAACGGGTACGGCGACGCGCGCCCTTGGTCGCAACAGAAGGATGGCGTGTTCACATTCTTGTCGTTCCTGAACTGCGAGAAGTACCCGCCGTCGCTGGACTTTTTGCTCATGACCTTGGGGCCTGCGATTACCGCGTTGGGGTTGCTGGAGAGGCCGTTGGGCGTCGTCGGGCGGAGACTGGTGGTCTTTGGCCGCGTCCCAATGTTCTACTACTTAATCCATGTGCCGTTCGTCCATCTTTTGGCCGTTCCACCGGCGCTCGCTCGGTACGGTTCGGGGGTATGGAACATTTCCCCGGTCAACCCGCCCGCGGATTACGGGTACTCATTGCCCGTCGTGTATGTGGTTTGGGCGGGCGTTGTCGTCACATTGTACTTCCCGTGCCGCTGGTACGCCGGCGTCAAACAGCGCCGCCGCGATTGGTGGTTGAGCTATTTGTAGGGCGTGCTCGGCACGCCGTACTACTAACCCTCAACTGGGCTGCTCCCCGAAACTTGATCCAGTCGTTTTGAGAGTCTCTACTGCCCAGGTACTGCCGCCGACGCCCCGCTTCCTCGGCCATCCGTTCGGTCGCTCGTCGAACTCGATCCGTGATCCCTTCCGCGTACGGTTTGAAGTCCTTGAGCCGCACCTCCATGGCCGAAAGATACTTACCGAATCCGTCCACGTAGCACAGCCACCGCAAGGTCCCGCGAATACGCACCCGATCGAACCCGTTCAGAATCCCCATGACCGAGGACCGATGGCCCTGTATAAACCCATCCAGGGCGTTGCTCCTTGGGGTACAGTGGCCTCGTAACCAGCTCACCTTACCCGAAAAGACAACGCCTTTCCCTTTGGTTGCGGCCCCAAGGCCGCGCTAAACCTGTCGCGGTTCTGATTTCGGCGTTTTGACGGTTGGTCGTTTGGCCGCGACCATGGGCGGCTATGCGGACGATGGTGATCGGCAGCGGTGGGCGCGAACATGTTCTGGTCGATCGGCTACGTCGATCTGCTCGCGTTGAGGCCGTGATCTGTACGCCGGGTAACGCGGGAACCGGGGCGGCGGCGGAGAACGTCGCCATCGACGTGAACGACCACGACGCGCTCGTTCAACTGGCGCGCGAGCGCCGGGTGGACCTCGCGATCGTGGGGCCGGAGGCGCCGCTCTGCGCGGGGATCGTCGATCGCTTCCAAGCGGCGGGGCTGCGCATCTTCGGCCCGACGGCGGCGGCGGCGCGGATCGAGGGGGACAAGGCGTACGCCAAGCGGCTGATGAAGCTCGCCCACGTCCCGACGGCTGAGGGTCGCATTTTCCACCGATATACCGAGGCCAAGACTTATGTGGCCACGCGCGAAACGGGACTGGTCGTGAAAGCCGCGGGGCTGGCCGCCGGGAAGGGCGTGATGGTGTGTCACGATCCCGCCGACGCCCTGCTGGCCCTCGAACGAATCATGGTCGCGCGGGAGTTCGGGGCGTCCGGTGACACCGTGGTCGTGGAAGAACTCCTGAAAGGTCAGGAGCTGTCGGTGCACGCTCTGGTCGATGGTCAGACGATCTACCTGCTCGAATCGGCCCAAGATCACAAGGCGATCGGCGACGGCGACAGCGGTCCGAACACGGGCGGCATGGGCGCGTACAGCCCAGCGCCGATCGCCACGCCGGAGGTTCTGTCGGTCGTGCGCGGTGACATCCTCGTGCCCATCGTCGATGCCCTGCGCAACGACGATGCCCCGTATCGCGGCGTGCTCTACGTCGGGCTGATGCTGACTGCGGGCGGGCCGAAAGTGCTGGAGTTCAATTGCCGCTTCGGCGATCCCGAGACGCAGGTCATCCTCACGCGGCTGGACTGTGATCTTGTGGACTTGTTGGAAGCGGTGGTCGATGGTCGGCTTGAGGAGGCCGAGGTTCGTTGGACTTCCAAGGCCGCCGTGTGCGTGGTGATGGCGTCCAAGGGGTATCCGGGGAAGTTTGAATCCGGCAAAGTGATCGAGGGGCTTGATGAGGCGGCTCGCCTGCCTGATGTGTTCGTCTTCCACGCCGGCACTAAGCGGATCGAGCACTTGACGGTCAGCCACGGCGGCCGGGTGCTCGGCGTCACCGCCCTGGGCGCCGACATCGCCGACGCGAAGCGCCGCGCCTACGCCGCAGTCGAGAAAATCCACTTCGAGAACGCCTACTACCGCCGCGACATCGCATCGAAGGCCCCTTAATGTCGCGACGATGATTCGTGAATGGGTCGCTGCACTTCCCGCGACCGCCACGCCCCATAATCGAGCCAGCCACGCTTCACCGAAGGCAATGTTCGGCCGGCACGCCACCCCCGTTGCGGCAAATCAACATCAGCTCGAAACACGCCGTCGCCCTACCGATGATGTGGATGGGCGTCATGGCGCGTTGGCGGCGCACAACATCGCCGCGGCGCGACGTGGATCCTGAGTACGTCTTATGGCCCCCAGCCCGTCATCCCCGACCACCCACGGAACAGCCCCCGGTCCGACCCCGTCGCTCGCTGAAGTGCTGAACGGCCTGGAGGTGGGAGTCCTCGTCGTCGATGCCGGCGGCGTCGTGCGTTATTGCAATGCGCGGGCACGGGAGCTTCTATCGGACGCGTGTGACGTCGAATCCGCGTTTGCAGCGGCTCGTTTTCCAGGGCCGTTTGAGGGTTGGCCGGTCGAGCTTTCCCGGGTCGTGACGAGCGGGCAAAGCCTGCGTTTCGAGTGTGCTTTTCCGCGATCAGGACCCGCGACGCCCAGGGTCATCACTCTCCGATGCGCTCCGCTGAAAGAATCACCGACCGGGCGGATTGTCGGCGCCACGTTGCTTCTTGAAGAGGGCGTCACGCCGCCGATGTCCGATCAACAGCACGAAGTCTCACGGCGGCTGGCGTCGCTGGGCAAGTTGGCGGCGCGCGTCGCCCACGAGTTGAACAACCCCCTCGACGGCATCCTCCGCTACATCAACCTGGCGTTGCGGATCGTCGGGGACGCCCCACCCCTTCGCGGCTCAGGGCAGGAGCCGAAGCTCAAGACTTACCTGGCCGAGTCGCGGACGGGACTGATGCGTATGGTGCAGATCATCGGCGATCTCCTGGAGTATTCGCGAAGCACATCGGGAGAGTTCGACGCGGTGGGGATCAATGAAGTGATCGACGAAGCCATCCGCAGCCTGGCCGCCGCGGCGGAGGAACATCACGTCGTGGTCGCCGCCGATTTCCAGACTCCGACGATGCCAACGGTGCGCGGTAGCCGACTGTACCAGGTCTGTAGCAACCTACTTCGCAACGCCATCGACGCCATGCCCGACGGCGGGCGTCTGACGATCACCAGCGGAATCATCGACGACGAGGTCGTCCTTCGCGTCGCGGACACGGGCGTGGGGCTGCCGGAGCCGATCGAGAAGGTCTTCGAGCCGTTCTTCACCACCAAGCCGCCGGGCAAGGGGACGGGATTGGGATTGGCGATTTGCAAGGACTTCATCGAGGACATGCAGGGGACGATCACGGCCTCGCACGGCGAAAACGGCGGCGCCGTTTTCACCGTGCGGATCCCGGTTTCGAGTTGCCAAGGACCTGGACCCATCGTGAAGCTGCCATCGTCGGAATGCCGCACCGCACCGGCAGGAAAGGGGCGGGTTGAATGAGAGTCGGTGACGGAGTGTGGCACAGCGGCCCACCGCTGTGAACTCCCGCCGCGGGCGGCGGGGCCACAACATTGCGGAGCAGCCGGCTGTAGGGTACGGACCCATGATCGCGAAGAACGAACCCACGGCGACAATCCTCGTCGTCGACGACGACCGCATCATCCTCGATTCCCTCTGCGAGTTTCTTCGCCTGGAGGGTTACCAGGCCGAGGGCGCCGTCTCCTTCTCCGAGGCGGCGCAGGCGATGGATCGCCGGCCGATCGACCTGATGATCAGCGACGTCAACATGCCGGGGGGCAACGGCTTTGAGCTGCTCCACCTCGTCCGTAAACGATCCCCCGAAACGGTGGTCGTCATGATGACAGCCTATGGCACCATCGAAAGCGCCGTCGAGTCGATCAAGATGGGGGCCTACGATTATCTCACCAAACCCATCATCGACGACGAGTTGAGGGTCTGCGTCGAACGGGCCCTTGCCCAACAAGCGATCCTCCGCGAAAACCGCATCCTCAAGCAGACCCTCGACCTGCGCTTCGGCCTGGAGAGCGTCGTCGGACACGATTACCGGATGCTCAAAGTCTTCGACCTCGTCGAATCCGTCGCCCCGTCGCGCGTGACCGTGCTCATCACCGGGTCGTCGGGGACGGGAAAATCCCTCATTGCCAAGGTGATTCACCAACTCAGCGGGCGGGGCGGGAAGCCTTTCGTCGAGGTAAGCTGCGGGGCAATCCCGGAGACGTTGCTGGAGAGTGAACTGTTCGGCCACACTCGCGGCGCCTTCACCGGTGCCATCGCCAACAAGGCGGGGAAGTTCAAGGCCGCCGACGGGGGAACCATCTTCCTCGACGAAATCTCCGCCGCCTCGCCCGGTTTGCAGGTCAAACTGTTGCGATTCCTCCAGTCCCACCAGTTCGAGGCGGTGGGCAGCAACAAGATCGAAACCGTAGATGTCCGCGTCCTGTTGGCGACCAACGTGGACCTGGAGGCCGAGACCAAGGCCGGACGATTCCGAGAAGACCTGTTCTACCGCATCAACGTCGTCGCCATCGACATGCCCAGCCTCTGGGAACGCGTCGGCGATATCCCCTTGCTGGCGCGTCATTTCCTCAATCGCTTCTGCGCGGAGATGGGTCGCCACATCCTCGACTTCGACCCTGCGGCCATGCAGACGCTGCAACGCTACCGCTGGCCGGGGAACGTCCGCGAACTGGAGAACGTCGTCGAGCGGGCCGTCGTACTCTGCAAGGGCCACACCGTCGGCGTGGACGATCTGCCTGTCAAACTGATCTCCGCAGCCGCCTCGGAATCGCCCGCGCAGAGCTATCAACCCCTGTCCTTAAAGGAAGCCTTGGAGGAGCCGGAGAAGCGCATCCTGGAGGCCGCCCTCCGCGCCAACGGGTGGAACCGGCAACTTACGGCCGAGCAACTGGGCATCAATCGTACGACGCTCTACAAGAAAATGAAGCGCTACGGCCTGGACGTGGAACCCGCCCGTACTCCGTCCCGTTGACCCAGGAACCGGAAATTCCTGCGGTTCCGCTGACCCGTGGTCTCACGCCAAATGTCTAAGGCTTTTCCTCGGTGACCAAGGGAGCAAGGAAGGAGATCAATTCGGGCAGACTCCGAGTCGCTACTTCCCAAAGAAGATCGTTGTCGACGTTCATATAATCGTGAACAATCCGATGGCGCATTCCGATTGCGCGGTGCCAGGGAATCTCCGGATGGGCGTCGCGGAAGAAGGGTGAGAGGTGAGCTGCGGCCTCACCGATCACCTGCACGCGATGGGCGAGCGCATCGCGAAAGTCCTCGTCCGAGTCGAGATCGGTCCGCGATCTTCCTCGTATCTTGCCCAGGATCTTCGCGGCCATGTCCAGGATATGACGCAGAAAGACCGAATCCTCATGCTGCATGGGAAGCCTCGTACTGCACGACCGCGCTCTGAAGAATGCGCGCCTTCAGGTGGCGGTTAAGGTACTTGGGGTTGAGGATGTCCACTTTTCTCCCGCGGAACAGCCGCGAGAAATCCTGCGCGATGTCAACAATCTCCCATCCGGGAATGTGCCCGGACTCAAACTCGATCAGCATGTCGACGTCGCTTGCCGGGCCGAAGTCGTCGCGCAACACCGATCCAAAGAGCGATAGACGGCGGATGTGAAACTTCCGGCACAAGTCCGCGATCTGCTCGGCTGTAACATTCAGGTTCGCAACCATGTCAACGCTCCGCGGAAAGCATATCACGAATGGTCCAAATTGCATCTCACAGGTCGGTATCGGCCACGATGTCAAGGGGATTGGACGACGGTCCGGATGGATCGGATCACTCCGTCGCCCCAGACGTCAGAGGAGCGTGTTGGTTCTGGGCCGTCCGCGCGGTCTGAACAAGGCGCGCCAACTCGGCCACGGACCCGGCGTGCATTTTATGCATCGCCTGGCCGCGATGGACTTCGACGGTCTTGATGCTGATGCCGAGGTCGCGGGCGATCTGCTTGTTGGCCAGTCCGTTGACCACCCCGTCCAGCACTTCCTTTTCACGAGGGGTCAGCAGTGCGAGTCGCCTCATGGTCTCCGCTCGCGCGCAGCGCTCGCCGCGGTGGCGGATGTCCAGGTCGACCGCCTGTCGCACGCGCTCCAGGAGCACCTGATCGTCGAAGGGTTTCTCGATGAAGTCGAACGCCCCGGTCCGCATGGCGCGGACGGCGATGGGGACGTCCCCGTGCCCGGTGATGATAATCACGGGCAGGGCCAGGCCCTCGGCGGCGAGCTGCTCTTGCAGATCGAGACCGCTGTGACCGGCGAGCCGAACGTCCAGGACCAGGCATCCCGGGCCCTCCGGGTCACACCCGGCCAAGAACTCCCATGCGTTTGCGTAGGTCGCCACACGGAACCCCGCCGATTCAATCAGCCAGCGAAGCGAGTTGCGTACGGCGTCGTCGTCATCCACGACGTAGACGGTCGGATCGGTGTTCATCGTCGGGTGCTCCGGCTGAAAACGGTAACGTGAAATGGAACGTGGCCCCACGATCGGGATTGCAGGCCGCCCATAGCCGACCGCCGTGGGCGTCGATGATCGAGCGGCTGATCGGCAGTCCCATGCCCATCCCGCGGGGTTTGGTCGTGTAGAAAGGCGTGAAGATTCGTTCTTGCATTTCCGGCGTAAGTCCGGGACCCCGGTCGCGCACGGCGACTTCGACGGCGTCGCCGACGACCGACGTCCGAATCCCTAAGACGCGCTCCGCGACCGTCATCTCGCTCATCGCCTCGATCCCGTTGCGAACGAGATTCAAGATGACCTGCTGGATTTGGATATTATCCATGAGAATCTCAGGAAGGTCAACGGACGAGTCAAGGTCAATCCGGACCCCATGCTGGCGAGCGTCGGCTTCGAGGAAGCGGACGACCTCCCGGACGGCGTCGTTGAAGTTGCAAGTGGAGCGCCGGGGTTCGTGCTTTTGCACGAAGTCGGCGAGGCGGCGGATGATCTCCGCGGCCCGGTGGGCCTGCTCAGTGGCCCTTTCGAGCGCATTCAGCACCTCTTCATCCGCACCCCCGCCGGATCGCAACCGCCGCAACGCCCCTTGGGCATAATTCACCACCGCGGTGAGCGGTTGGTTGAGTTCATGGGCCAGACCGGAGGCCATTTCTCCCATCGTACTCATCCGCGCGACGTGGGCGAGCTCGGCTTGATGCCGTCGCGCGTCTTGCTCGGCCTCCCTGCGGTCCGTAACGTCCCGGGCGATTCCGACGATGCGGACGAGCTTCCCCGATGCGTCGCGGACGGGGAAGCCTCGGTCGTGGACCCAGCGGATATTCCCGTCGGGACGGACGACGCGATATTCCTCCTCAAAACCCTCGATCGGTTGTCGTTTGAACGCCCGGCGGACGCGCTCCCGATCATCGGGATGGACGGCCTCGATCCACGAGAACGGATCGGCATACAGGCTCTGGCGGGAGCGACCCCAGATCGTTTCATACGCCCGGCTGACGTACTCGGTCGCCGGTCCTTCCGCTGACACGATCCAGAACGCGTCGCCGACGTTCTCGGCCATTTGCAGGAAGCGTTCCTGGGTTTCGCGCAGGGCCTGTTCGGTCCGCTTGCGCTCGGTGATGTCGCTCTTGATCTTGGAAACGAGCCACCGGCCTTGCTCGTCCTGGAAGGGCACCGTGCGCACCTCGACGACACGATTGCCCTCGCGGGGCAGGGTCTCCTCCGTAACCGTGATCTGCCTGGTTTCCATCGCGCGGGGGATGCCGCAGGTCTCGCAGGGCGTGTCGCGGCACATGAAGTATTCGTAGCACTTTCTTCCCGTTGGATCGCCATAGACCTTCTGCCAGCCCGGATCGACGTAATGCAGGTTGAACTCGGGGTCGATGACATCAATTCCCGTTTTGGTGATTTCGAGGATGGTGTGTAGTCGCTCCTGGCTTTCGCGCGCCGCCGCTTCGAGCCGCTTGCGCCCGGTGATGTCTCGTCCGATCCCGATGCTGGTGCCGTCGGAAAGAAGGACATTGGCCCACAACGTGTCGATCACCCGGCCATCCTTCACCCGGGTGCGGAAGTCGGCGAAACCCGGCGGAGGGTGCGAGATGTAGTTGCGCACATAGTCGGCGTACTCCGGATCGGGGTATAACTCCGCAACCATGTCGTGGGTCCGCGCTTCTTCCAGCGTCCAACCTAAGAAAGTGTGCAAAAACAACTTCGCATTTTCGGTTTGGCGGTCATGGAGGCACCGGTGAGGTTCGAGGTTGGATCGTGTAGTTCCATTTCGGGCAGGTTTCGTGATGGCGGA
>Ga0315274_10000574_pt1 | contig 56969 bp, 54 predicted proteins | sample YL17G02_20_MG_FD_203700 | JGI IMG/M metagenome (GOLD analysis project Ga0315274, IMG submission 203700) | Sediment microbial communities from Yellowstone Lake, YNP, Wyoming, USA - YL17G02_20 | ecosystem: Environmental > Aquatic > Freshwater > Lake > Sediment | place: USA: Wyoming | collected...
ATGAAATTTATTCAACTCAAATTGATATTATATCTGATGAGCGAGTGTATGAGTTCGACTCTATTATTCATTCTGATGATGAGTCGATATGCATAGACAAATCAAGGAAAATTTTCGATAGCGCCAATGAATCGTGTGTCTGTGAAACTGGTGGTATAAAAGACTACATCGATGGATATCCAGCAATAACTGGTGCATTCGCATATAATGGTGAAAACGGATATATTGATAATACTGATAGATCTGTGTGGGCTGAAATATTAGGATTGCCAGAAGCTGGCAGCGATATACCAATAGACCTATTATTCAAGGTTGGGAGCGGTATTAGGGCGATGGACGATCCATCATATAAACCATATAGGTTGGACTGTGGTTGCGATAAGTATGCTTGTGATTCTGGTGCGACTGGGGTAACATCCAGCGAAATGGTCATTAATCGATGTAACTTATCGAATTATTTGGATGATGGCAAATGTGACTTTAATTGCGATAAGGTTAATATCTTCCAGAAGATGATTCTTAGTGAGAATTTCGGTACATGTTCATTCATATTGGACGGCGAGATACCGAGCTTATTCTTAGTTGACGAGAACAAAATCACATGGGATAAGTCTGGCCCGGTACCGATAGGAAGTTACAAATTTGTGGACGATTGGGGAACGATTCATCTTGGTGTATTCAAAACATCGGGGGACATCTTAGATATTACGTGGACCACCATGGAACCACGTGTCTGGGGTGAACCAGATAGCGGCTTCAAAGATGAGACTAAAGTGTTCAGACGTGGAATAATCACAACACAAAGACAAGTGATGCAAATTGTCGATGGCAAGATTTATATTATGGCGCAGGGGGCTGAACAATATATTGGATACTTCCAAAGCAACATGTCATGCGGCGATACCAGATTCCTAGATCCATTTTTGTTCCATGTTGACTGTGGCATCGCAGACCAGGTAATGTTCGAGGTTAAATGCGGCCCAAGATGGTCAGATCCAGCTAATATTTATGATTTAGCAAGCTGGCCGAGCATAGGCGTCGATTCTTCGGGCAATGCAGTCATCGGCGCCGTAACTGGCGACGTGCCATTCTATTGGATTGATGTGTGGGGGAACGATGAGGGTGGCGAAATAACCTCGGATTGCAAATGAAGTTAAAAATCTTATATGAAGCTGGTCACTGGGAGGTATTGCCTAAGCATAGCAAAGGAAAGATGAGTTTCCTTGTTGGTGGAACCAAAGATAGAAATAGATTTATTAAAAAGATGTTCCCTGGTAAGAAGGGCAAGAGATGAAATCACAGATAAGATTGGCTGAGTTGCTCGATGAAGCGATCTTATCATCATTTCGCGAGCGTGACATACGTGGTTTTTATGTTGATTCAAGACTGATGGTATCGGTAGCCAATGGAACTAAGGATAGAAGTTATGAACGCATCAAGTTCATGCTCGGTTTCTGGCTCAATGAATCGCTTAAAATCAATTTTAATGTGCTAATGGAGGGAAAGATTGATACTAGCGTCAAAACTGACATAATAAAACAAGAAGGTGGAGCCAACACATATAAGATCACAACTCAACTTCCATTATCGGATGGTGGGACAATAGTATTATACATAATAAAGAAAGCAGATAAGTTTCCTGGTGAGACCCCCGAAATAGCTACCAAAAGGCTAATACAAGAGGTTTCTGAAGAAGCCCAAAATAATATTAAAAGGTTTGCAGAAATGGTTGCGGCTGGTCAGCTATCAAAGGCGAGTAGTTTACTTGTCAATGGTGGGTTTACTCGCGATTCATCCAAAAACCCAACACCAACAACAATCGAAAAGAAATTTGAACAAACTATCAACCCATCTTCGAGCGCACTAAAAAAATTTAGTGCGTCGGCGGAGAAACATAAAGAGGAAACATTAGAGGGCATTGGTGAAATGTTCGGTATACCAAATAAAAGTGATATAAGGAATGCGTTTGGTTTACATGACGAAAACGATATACCACAATTTGTGACTAGCTTCATGGCGACGATAGTTAAGAAATACCCGAAATGGGCCGAACTTACCACTGTTGAACCAACATTTAGTGATATCATGTATAACATGCGCGACGTGCGTGTCAACAATGGGTTGGCGCAATTTATCATTGAAACTTATAACATAAGTAGCAACGTGATGGAAAGCGCTGTTAGGGCACTAGCGGCAATAGCTTTGCTCTGCGCAGCGGCGATCAAGACTGCAGACAAGCACTTGGAGCTCGCCAAAGCATGACTGACATCAATAATATTGCAAAAAGTATTGGTAGCGATGGCAGTGTCCTAGATGACACGATTGCACTAGATGTTCTTAAGGTATTAAGATATGAATTGCACATGGTAAAATGTACTCTCCATGATTATAGAATAGGATTCGATTCCAATGGATTTGACATAAAAATTCCTAGCAATGCTATTATGTGCAAGGATTCATCTAAGATAATGGAATTATTACGTAACGTCGAACAAACTCCAGGCCAGATAGATCTTAGAAGTGTTTATGGTAAGAAACCTGGCACTTACACGATAAGTGCCATATTGAGCATTATGCAGAATAGGGTTAAAGACGAATTCGGTTTAGATCTAAGAGCTGCTGGTTATGATAATGACTTTGTAGTCTTGTCGTTCTACCCAGCGATTAAAGAGCCAGAACCAGAACCACTCCCAATGCCACCAATGCCAGCTATACCAGAGCCTGGTGGAGAACCAGCCCCAGAGATACCAGAACCACCAATGCCAGGAATGCCAGAGCCTGGTGGAGAACCAGCCCCTGAGGAGCCACCCCCACCAGCTCCACCAGCTGAGCCAGGGATGCCTGAGGGTGCTGAGCCAGCAGAGGAAATACCAATGGACGAGATTGATTGGGGAGCGATGGGAATCTAATGCGCCTAAGCATTTTATCAGAGCGACTATGTCGTTATTGCCATGCGCGCCTAGCGCCGCACGACAATAAAATAGCTTGCTCATCGTGTCGTGAGATGCTACAGAATCCAGACATTAATTTGAGTGTGCCAAATTTATCGTTTGGTGGCAGATATGGTGGTGATTTTGCCGATAAAACTAGCGCAACAACTACGCTGCCAGCGATGAACATGGGCGAAAAATCGGCAATAGGCGAGGCAATTGCCGCCACTAGACTTTCTCTTGGGCAGGCCACCGATTTAGCATTTAAACTAATGGCTGAATTAGACCAATTTCTCGCAAGATGGGAGATAGCCGGATCAATACGAAGAAAAGAACCAACCATAGGCGATATCGATGTGGTTTTGATTCCAAACAACATGTCTGGACTCAAGGCAAAAGTCCTATCAATAGACCCAACTGCTCATGGCGGCGATGTCAAGATATTCTTTGAATATGGAGGAAGAAAAGTTAACTTATTCTTCACAAATGATGACGCATGGGGAGCGACATTACTAGAAGCAACTGGTTCGTCATCATATATTATTGGATTGAGGATGAAGGTTAAGAAACGTGGGTGGAAACTCAACAACACTGGATTATATGATCAAAGTGGCAATAAAATAGCTGGCAAGACTGAAGAAGAGATATTCGATAAAATATGGGAACCAGACCCAAACTGTAGCGCTTGTGGTGGGGTAGGTGGAGGTGGTAAGGAAAACAAATGCCCACTATGCAGGGGTAAACTTGCAGGCAAGAGATATAAGACGCCAGAAAATAGAAATTAGCCTCTTCTCTTACATTTCTTAGGCATAGGTCTATCTAGAACTTGCTTGGCTTCCAGCACATCTCTCTGTATTCTATAAAATATTGGTCTAGCAGTCTCCATCGCATAAGCAATAGAATCACCAGAAGATATTCGGAATACCTTGGCGACTACTGCTCCACCCTTTGCTTCGTTGGTTAACTGTTTGGCTCCATCATCCGCGTCTTCCTGTGTGTTGCTGGTAGGCCCATAAAATGGCCCACTAAAGCTTATTTTCTTTTTGTCCTCGTTCACCCTCATGTATATTACTACATATAGGTCCATGTGTTCCCCCGCTTGAACCAAAACCCGTGCTTCCCCTTTCGGTTTCTGGCAGGGTGTTGGTTAACATTGTGGCCAATCCTTGGAATTTTGGAATGATGATGGCTTGCGATAACCGATCTCCGTCGCGAACAATGAATGGCAAATCATTTGGATTATGAATTCTACTCATTAGCTCGCCAGTGTAACCCTCATCAATAATTCCATTTATAATTATTAGACCGTAGTTAAAAGCAGCTGATGATCTATTGGCGATTAACATCCATGCGCCATCAGGAATTTTGACACAAATACCGGTTGGTAAAGTTGCCCACGATTTTGGAGGGATGATTGCCTTGGCGGGATTGCTGCTAAGATCTACTAGCCCAGATCTTATTAATTTATCTAATTCTCTTATCCCACAGATTTCAAATCGTCTAGACCCATCAATTACCTGTGCATTAACTATACATGGTAAATCCATACCAATATCGCCATGTTTGGCTGGTGCGAGTTTATACCCAAATGTAGACGTATATAACAAGGTGGGTTGTGTCATCGATCGCCTCCATTGACAAAGATTAAATACGATGAAAGTCTTTAGATATGAAGCCGTCGATATAAAGGGAAACACAAAGGATGGCGTATTGAAAGCCAACTCCGGAGAAGAAGTTATATTTAAACTTATGAAATGTCAGCTTTATCCTCTGGAAGTTCAGGAACTTGGTAGTCATAGTTTAATCGCGCACATTAGACTTGAAAAATTAAAACAAATAAGAGATAAATTGTCACCACCATTGGTTCAACCGAAAGAGGAGTCACAAGATAAGCCCAAGAAGAATCTGGTTTGGCCCGCGATCTTTACTATTGCGGCTATGCTAGGTTTGCTGATATGCTATATTTTATCTAGATAAGCGTAAGTAAGTTGGTTTTGATAGATTCAAAAACCTCATCTACGTTCTTATCTGCGTTAATGTACAGGCTTCTTAAAGATATCATATCAACACAACTCTTATGCTTTTCTAATAGTTGTGAATACTCCTCGCGCACTTTTTCCATGAACGCCAAATTGCTCTCATATCTATCCCACTTGCTATCGGCCCGCTTTTGAGCTCTAACCTTTAGGCTGTCTTTGCTAGCTTTAAGAATAAACATTACATCTGCCATTGGGGCATTCGCAACTGAGTATAATGTCTTTAGAGTGTTTGGGTCGACACCGTTTAGAACCTGGTAGATTAATCCACTCATGAAGTCGTGTCGATCTGATAGAACCCAACATCCACTGTTTAGCGTCTCAACTAGGACTGTTTCAACAAACGATATATGATCAAGGGCGAAGATCATGCCTTCGGTGATTTTGCCGAGCTTAATACTCTGATCATGTTTAACTATTTCTCTCAATTGCTTGCCCAAGTAGGTTGAGCCAGGCTGAGGCGCAACAATAGATTTAATACCGCTCTCTCTCAACCAATCACTACACATTCTTGCCATTGTCGATTTTCCACTTAAATCGATCCCTTCATATATAATATATCTGCCTCGCATTATTTCTTCTCCACTTCAAATAGTTTCTTTTTCTCACCAATTTTGGCAGTCTTTGCTGCCTCGACTATTTTAGCCACCTTTTCCGCTCTAGCTCCTTCGACCTTCTTCCAATATCCTTCTATTCTATCAATCTTCATTAATAATCTATCATATACGACTGTTTTCTTGCGATCGTTAGGGAGCGAACTGATCCCATCCTTAACTAGGATTGTTTCTTCCATATTAAGACTAAGGCTGGGTTCGCTTAATTTGGTTGAATGGGTTTCGTCTGTCGTCGTTATCTTCGGTTTTTCTAACGTCATCTTCGGTTTTTCTAACATTTCCTATCTTCCTCTGTGAATTCCTGCTTGATGGCCTAGGATTCTTCTTCTTTAACAGGAGCCTATCAGACTCCCATTGCGTCTCAAGATATTTTGCATCGCTCTTTAGTGACTTTAAGATAACTAACAGTCTTTTGGCTACTAAATGCGCGGCTTTTAGATCTTCACATAGCTTTGTAGCTTTGATCGTAGCCTCACCGCTGGTTATGAAATACGCTTTTGGATCGATAGCTTTCAAATCAGCGTGGAATGTGTTCAGATCGACGCACCAGACACCATCTGGTTGATGTGGAAGTCTATCTTGGCATAACGACCCAATCGCGAAAGGCTTAAATACAACCTTAGCGTATTGATCGCCTATAGCATATGGGCCAGTATATTCTTCATTTTCTATTGACATACCAGCTAACTGTCCTTTCTAAGCCATCATCAAAGTTCGTCTTGGCTTCAAACCCGAACTCTGTCTTGGCCTTAGACACATCAAGACAACGTCTCGGTTGGCCATTTGGTTTGGTTTTGTCCCAAATCAGTTTTCCGGTGAATCCAGTTAGCTTAGCAATTTTTATGGCAAGATTGGCGATTGATATCTCCTGGCCGCTGCCTATATTAATCGGCCCTGGGCTTTTGCATCCCTTAAGAGCCATTATGATGGCTTCTGCGCAGTCATAAACATATAGGAATTCTCTGGTAGCGCTGCCATCACCCCAGATTGTGACATCGTCATTAGTCGACTTTGCCTCAAGCATTTTACGAATCAATGCAGGAATAACATGTGACGACTTAACATCAAAATTGTCCCTTGGCCCATACATGTTGACTGGTATTAGCGATATCGTATTGAATTTATATTGTTCACGATATGCATCCATCATCACACCTATTGATTTCTTAACCACACCATATGGAGCATTAGTGCTTTCTGGGAATCCATTCCAAATATCTTGTTCTTTAAATGGTATTGGGGTATATTTTGGATAACTACAGACCGTTCCTATATAGATATATTTCTGAACTTTAGCTAGATGCGCATAATGAGTACAATAAATTCCAATTCTGATGTTATCATAAAACATCTTACCAGGGTTATCTCTATTGAAGCCTATTCCGCCTACTAATGCTGCGAGATTAATAACTTGTTCAGGACGAATTTCGTCGTAAAATCGTTTGACTTGATTTTCATCTGATAAATCTGCAGAATATAGATGGCACTTGCCACCAAATATCGACATAGTTTCAGGATCAATCGGCGCAGTAGTGCTGGCCGTAATGCTACGGCTAACCAGCACTATATTATCATATCCGCAATTTAATAGCGATTCTACTAAAGCCGATCCTAAGAATCCGCTACCACCTAGTATGGCTAAGCTCATAGAACCTCCAGAATTTTGGTTTTTACGTCTTCGATCGTAGGATCGTTGATCGAAATGCTTGGGGCGTATCCACAACCATTCATGCTAACACTACTAGGAATTCCTAATTCTACTATTCTAGGTTGTGGCTCTGCGGCGGCAGCCATCATTGTTATACCAGATCCAACACCGACCATTGCCTTAGCTTGTCCAAGGAGTGCGGTGGTCTGCCTCCATGTAATGCCAGTGCAACTAATTGTACCTCGTATGGCCTGTTCTGATGATGATGCTATAGTCATGCATTTTACGCCATGTGGTTGTAGTATAGATGCTAAGCGCTCGAATTTAAAATTGTCCCACACTGGTGTCTTAGAATAACTATAACACTCAAAAATTACCAATCTATTTACTTTATGCCTATTACAGATCGCTTTGGCGAAATTCCTATCATCGTCTGTTATTCTTATAATAGGTTTCCTACCACCTAGTGGTTTTAGATCAGTAATTCCAGCATTATAAAAATATTGGTCAGCTATGCATGGGAGAGACCATCTATTCTGCGGATACACCACACCAAATGGATGGATAGACGCAATTATCTTAATGTCTATGTCTTGTGTGTTTTGAATTAGTGGCCATAATTGCAATCGTTGCTGTGGTGTAGCGTTGTGATCTGCTAGAAATAAACCGTTGATATGTGGGTTGTGCTCGTGTATATTATGATACCACTGGCCAACAATAAACGCGATGGCCGCATTCGGATATTTAATGCGATAATGATGAATAGGAATAGTCATGTGAATTGAATCGCCAGCATTTCGAATCTGTTTGACCAATATTTTAGGCGATCCTTTATGGTCCCTAAGAAATTTTATCGCCTGGTTTACCGCTTCAATATTACGATCCATCTATGGTGCTTTCAATTTTCATATCTAAGTACACATGGAATCTTGTGCATCCATATAGGAATTTTGGTAGCATGTGGTCTAACTTAACACGCCATATTTAGCATGAGAATATGGATGGCAAGCATGGCCAGATTTGTGCCGAGTAGCTACTTCTTTCGGCTTTCCAGCATTTCTTTCCTGACGGATAATGCCAACTCTTTGACATCCAGCATGTGTTTCCTGACTCGCGTGCTGGCGCTCTTGCTACCATCAAGAGCCTTTACGTAGTCTTGGCAACAATTATCAACATGATCCTTGATGTCGCCGAGTTTGGTCCCCTTAATCTTGGACAGGATATTTTCGTCTACATTACCCATATTACTCTCCTTTATACTTTATTCTTCTGAACTTTGTTCTTCCACTCATCTGACGTGTAAATCTTCGCTGGATTTCCAATAGCCACGCAGTTGGGAGGAACCTTTTTCACGACTATAGCTCCCATTCCAACAACTGACCAATCACCGACAGACAGTTTTTCTCTAATCTGAGCGCCGGAACCTATATATGCGCCTTCGCCAACCACAACCCACCCACCAACAGAGGCATTTGGAGAAACAACGGCTAGATCTTTTATTAATACATCGTGACCGATCGTCGAATTATAGTTTATTAGTGTGTGTTTTTCAACTGTAGACCTAGGCGAAACTATAGCTCCTGGGGCAATTATAGATCCTTCCCCAATTTTCGCAAATGACGAAACCGTAGATCTCGGATGGACGAATTTAAATATCGGCCCCCTCGCTTCTTTTAGCATCTTAATTTTAATTTCTGGGCGTCCAGACCCAAGGATCGTAGCTGATGGTGTGCCATCTGCGATTCTCTGATGATATAGGGCCACTGTTATTGCGTCTGCCGAATTATCATCAACCAAGAAAATCTGTTTTTCGCGCAGCTTCAATATGTCTATTAAATATGCCCAAATCTCTCTGGCGAATCCAGATGAGCCAAGTATGTAGAAAGCAGTTTGGCTTGAGCTAAAACTCATGTGGTTTATCTACGCGCTGATTATATTGACCGATCAATAAGTCTTGTGCTGCGGATTGACAAAATCATTAGGATTGATACTACCATTAGATATGGCGGCTAGTTTCTTATCAAGCTCATCTACTAGTCTCGATCGTTGCACGTTCAAGTCTGTACATCTCTTAAGAATTCCATGTAATTCGTGTAATTTATTACCCCACACAGACGCAAACTCATCTGACGATTGTTTTCTAATTTTATATAACGTTTCTTGATTCCATGCCATTTTAAAATTAACCGTTGCAATCTTATCAACTAATGACCCAATTGAATCTGCCATTTTCGGGTCGTCCTCACTGCTATATTCAGCCCAATCGCCAAGCAATGTCTCCTGTAGTTTAGTGTAGTCATTTTCTTCAGCGGCTCTTAATATGTCTGGGATGACGTGTGATGGCACCGATCACCTCGATAGATCATCGTGAAGAAGTTTTAGCCACTCCTCAACCAGATCAAAATTCTTTGTGGCCAATGATGCGTATGATATATCACCCGTTTTAGCCGATATCTCATATGAGCGTTTCATTCTATCTACGATTAAATTGCCATTGAGATTATTTTTCTTTAATGTGAAATTAAACCAAATCCTAATATCATAATCATTAACGTTATCGACAACAAAACCATGATTTTCTATGATATCGGAGATATAGTCAATAGCCGATTGGCTTGGTTTGTATTCGATATCGAATAAGTCAACAACTATTGGATTGGGCAGAACCATGTTACATTCTAAAGTAGACTACATATATATTTTATCTCGTCATTTGTTAATGTTATTCCACTAGGTAATAAGATACCATGACGATACAACATCCTAGATATCTGTATGTCCGCTTCGCACTTAAAGATGGGCATATCTGGCATTGGTGGGAAGATTGGCCTTGTTTCGACACCATTCTTTGTCATCCTAGCTGATGTTTCGGCATAATATTGTGAATCATCAGGCGCAACAACACCAATCATCCACCATGAGTGCTCACAATTATTTAATTGTGTTTGCATCTTGACATGGCTCGGGATACAAGATTGGTACATTTTTAATATTTCGATTTTCCTGCTCTGAATGTCTTCCACCCTACCAAACTGCGATAAGACAATCGCAGATTGCAAATTAGTCAGTCTGAAATTGGTGCCGCGAGCGACATGCCAAAATTTTCTCTCTGCTGTCTGGCCTTGCCCACGATATAATTTCATTGCGTTATATGCTGTTTCCGAATCGGTCAAGACCATACCGCCTTCTCCGCTCGACAGTAGCTTGTTTCCATAAAATGAAAATACTGATATATCACCAAGAGCGCCAGTCAACTTGCCATTGTACCTAGCGCACAGGGCTTCACAAGCATCCTCAATAATGCAGAAACCAAATCTATGGCTTAAACGCACCAACCCATCATAATCATAAGGATTACCAAGATTGTGTACGGCAATAACACACTTGATAGGATCTGTATATAGCCATTTAACGCATGCGTGCTCTAACTTTTCAATGCTTATATTCCATGTATTAGGGTCGACATCTATAAATTCTACATGGTTGCGCTGCTCGAGAGCAGCATAGGCAGTAGCAGCAAAACTGCAAGCAGGAACAGCAACCCTATCATTTACGATGTTTAACCCGCAAACAGCCATCGACAAGGCAGCCGTCCCATTGCAGCAAGCTAATGCGAACTTCCTATGCGTCCATTTTGCAAATTGTTCTTCTAATTCTATGGTCTTAGGACCAGAACTAAGAAACCCACTTTTTACAACGTCATATGCTGCCTTGGCATCTTCTTCTGTGAATATCTGATCGTATACTCTAATCATCTAAATCTCCTTAGCACCTCTATATTAATTACTTCTGGTTGGGTTTGCCACCGAATATAACCTCCTTGCCCTTCTTTAGCTTTCTGGTTACATCTGAACGTTCAGTACCAAGCGCAACGGTTTTTGATTCTGGAGCAATTATGGTGCATGGCGAGTATCCACCGACTGGCACTGCAATTCCACCTGTCATCGTTGCATCTTCCTGGACGATGATTCTGCTATTTATGGCCTCAAGATGGGCCTTTATAGCATCTTCGCCAGCAAGTTCGATCAATTCATACCTATTTGGACCAATTTCCTTAGCTCCTCTCCAAACGTATGATATGTAATCATACCCGTATGAATCCTCATTTATTCCTTTTACAGCATAATATGGCATGATTACCTCCTCTACATTCCAAAGTAGTTTTGATGAGGTTTGCTATATCTGTTTGATAGCTTCTGAAGGCGGGATAAATGTCAATTTGCTTGATACCATTGACCAATTGACGGGCGGGTCCATGCAGAACAATATCTTCTTAGACCGCTTACCCAATATATTGAGCAGCCTAGCTATCCTTCTGGCTGTCTGCTCGTCTATTTCGCTAGTTATGGCGTCGAACACATACATGCACGAAAATTTAATTTCAGTTAAGTAGTCGAGCAATTGCTCTAATTCCAAAGGTTTTACTATTCTATATTGCCCACCAATTTTGGCTGGTATCTGAACGCTATTCCCACCATCAACGAATTGTTTTGGAACTATCAGTTTGGGTCCGTCTTTGACGTTTACTTTTATCCATGGCTCATTGTGATCAAAGCCATGATCTATGGCATCTTTAAATATTAACTTATACCTGTCTACATTCATCAATAATGATATCATTTCCCTAGCATTGTTCGATATGGTCTTTGCGCGTTCTGATCCGACTATCTTACTAATTGAAATGTAGTCGCTTTCGCCAATGGTATTTATATCTCTTCTAAAAATAATGCCATTCCAATTATCAATAATTATATCATTATATGGGCTAATGTCTGGGACTATAACTACAGCCCCAGCAGCCATAAGTCTAAACATAGATCTCATCCCAGTATCGTCGGTGCTTGATACCTTACCAAGTGGAATATTGTCGTGAACTTTAATTCCCTCAACATTTACCCATGGCAATATTTTCCTAACTGGCCTATCTATCTCCATGCACTTGAGAGCGTTGGCTAACATATACGCGGATCTACTACCAAATGTCATAAAACAATTGATTGAAGAACCGGATAATATCATTTCTGGGCGCAAATTACCATCACTAAAACATATGATTTTGTTGCTTTCGTCTATCTGCTTCATTTCGCCAATCGATATTGTCCTAAACGATATAATTGTGTCATTTAAAAGCGATGATAATGTAACTGTTTCGTAGCCGCCTAGATATTCTTTTATTTTATCGCTACCAGATGCATTATCGCCTATCTTGCCACCAAATAATTTACAATAATCAAGAGCTTGATAATCAAACTCAGTTTTGATGTCCTTATTAACTAATATTACAAACATTATTGCAGCTTCCTCAGTTTGTACTGAGCAATTTCCCTGGATGATTGCGGAATTTTACTCTCCATATCTTTATGCTTAGTCAACAAATATTCTATATACGCAGTGTCTCCAATTATAACATAATCAATTGTTATCTTGTCTGATAGGAATTCTTTGACTATTTTGATTAATTCATTTGGATCTTGATTTCTAATGATTAATTTGTGCGGGAAAGTTAATATCTCTGGTTTATATGATCTAAATACTCCATGCTTTTCTAATAAAGCTTTTAGAGCCAGTGCTCTATCGTCTGGCTGTTTAGTTTTAATTGGCAGTTGGGTGGGTACCTTAGTCGGAGGCTTTAGCGGCTGAGTCTCAATCTTCTGTTGTACCTTTTCGGAGGTGTTGAGTTCCACCATAAATGGGAATCTGCGTTTAACAAAGGTCTCAAATTCACTCCCCTTGCCTCTTTCATATAAATGTTTATATATTTCAAGCATTTTGATTCTGGCCGATCTACAACCAGAATTTACCTTGAGAAATGATATTAGTTCTGATAGGAGGTCTGGGGCGATTTGCTGAAGGAAGGCATGCCAATCTGGATTTCTTGATATGCCGCAGAAACTGCTAACTCTGAGTTCCATATGATTTATTTACAACTGCGGCGTCACAATCTAGTTCTTTTAACTTATCAATTTCGCTCACTAGACTGGCAGTATATTGGTTGCCAATAGTCAATCTCGATCTTAGTAATGCCATATGTTCCTTCTTGATAGCACATAATATCTTAGCGGCATTATTAGGATCAGCAATATCGCATATATATTCTGGAAGTTCCCCAATTGTTCTTACATATAATCTACCACGCGCCAAAAGTAGCTCACAAGCACCAATTGGCCGTCCAACCACATTCGCCAAAGTGGTCGTATGCATAGAAGACAGGTTTATAACTAGCTTGCTCCCAACCCACTTATCAGATACCTTATACCCATGTTCTGTGAGTATCTCTGAAATGTATTCCCGAAGTATCTTTCTGGCTTCCTTTTCGGCTCTATTGATTTTGATCATACTTAACTAGTCCCAAAATAGCCATTTAATAACGAACTAGGCTTCCAACGCAAGGAAAGGCCCTTTCTTGTGTGTTCTAAAGTACATCGACGATATCTGTTCTCGCCAATTATGTTCTACCATAGTCGTCTTCGTATCTAACTATATCTTCCTCGCTCAGCACGTCGCCAAGTTGTACTTCTATAAATATTAAATTATCCTCTCCGATATTTTCAGCTCTATGTTTACGACCGGCTGGAATGGTGCTCATACTACCCTTCACTAATTCAAATACACCATTCCCGATGGTTACTTTTCCTTTGCCGCTAACCCCACACCACCTCTCTTCTCTCATCATATGAGCTTGTAGGCTTAACCTACACTTGGGTTTGACTACTATTCTTTTCACCTTAAACCCGCGCCCTTCATCGATGATTTGGAAATGGCCCCATGGTCTTTCAACTATGTCCATATGGAATCTCCTTAAAATTAAACTAGAATATTATATTGACGGAAACAGGATCCATGGAATTGTATTGTTAGGATCGCCATGGATATATGTGACTTCACCACGTAGTAATTTATCCATGATCTTACTTGAAAGCTCATCGTCTTTTATGAATGTTATATATCCACTAGATGGTTTACCAATAAATTCCTCGCCATTTATTGATGGCCAGGCTATGGCTGGGTGTCCCTGTGGAGTGTTGCCAAACGTCAATACACATGGATTATCAGGGCTTTCGCCACCACCACAGCTCATATCGATCCCAATTGATCTCTTAACCACAATAAACGCCATTCCGTCTATTTCGACATAGAATGAGCAAGAAGCGCCAATCCTATGACCGCGTTCTAGCCACTCAATTTGCTTCCAGTGCATCTGGCAGCCATCGGTAGGAGGTATCGTTGTGAATATTACTCTATTGTTCTTAATCTCTTCAATAGGATTCTTGCTTGTGTTGCATACCTTAGAACCAGATGCGCACGAGATTGAATCTCCCAAGAATCCAGGAATAATGTGCCATGTTTGATCGAGAGCAGCTGGAGTCCACCATTGGTCTATGTACCTGCCAGTTATGTTGGTAGGAAGCGCTGGCCAACCATTAGCCGGAACGCTATATCGCCAATATTTAGCGAATGCGTCAATTATCGCATATGCATTGGGTTCCTTATTATACATTGGATCTTCAGGAGTCCATCTTGGCATATCAAGCATTGCGGCTATACTTTGGATTCCAAGCACTTGCGTTTGAGATTCTGCCCTCCTAATGTCAATGATAAGCCGCGCAATATTACCAAGATCAAAAGTCTTCTTAAAATCTCCGGTTACCTTAGTGCCAATGATTGTTCCGGTCGGTGGAGATTCTAGCGTCGATGGATCTGATTCAATTACGACCACTTCGTTTGACGTTGGTGGACCGAATGATACCCATGAAAATTTATTGGCATTATCGGAATTTTTTCGAATGGTTCTATCTGGGAACTCAAAGTAGTTGCCACTGCTATCAACTAGAGTCACCGAAAATGTAGTGGCTTCTGCGGCATATGCAGAGCACAAAACTCGCAGATCATTAACAATAATTGGTTTTGATATATCTGCGACTATCGATCGTGCCACCTCAGATCTTGAATAGATCTGAACCATTTTTGGTGATTGAAATATTTTATACCATTCATTTATTCCGGCATTTCCTACTAAGTTGACTGGACGCGGCTCAAAATCTCTCCACCATCTAATGTTTTGATCTTTAATTAAACTGATGGTAGCTAGCGATAGCCCACCACCCATATCTGGTTCGCGACAATTTGGTGAGCATGCACTTGTGCCATCAAATAGCGAGTATGGGTTTATCTGACCAGTTGCGGTTGATTCTTGTCCTATAAACTCTCTCCACCAATCACCTGAAATATCAACACTATATAGATTGCCATATGCTGAAGCCGCACTTGGGTCATCATCCTTGAGGTTCTCATTGCCAACTGGTTGTCTAAGAAGAGAATAGTCGAAGTCTATCTTCACTGGTCCCTGTGCAAGAACAACCTCAGTGTTGTCCTTACCATCTGCGGCCTTGATCATTACAAGATCGCCAGTATCCATCGGATCGAAAATGACTTCCCATTCTCTTACTTCACCAAGATCCTCAAAGTACCCTATAATTCCACCAGCCGTACGCCCGTTATAGCTAAACTCACCATCATATAATCTGGTAGACATTGGTAGATCAAGGACTCTCTTGGCCAATGGAGAATCAATTAATATAAGATCGCCAGGATCATTCGAAAGCAAGACATTATTAGGAAGTGACACCTTCTTAGTTGATATGAACACTCTTGACTTAGTTGCAAACGCGAAACCAGCTTTATTTTGTATGGTGTAGAACGATATACCATCTGGTCCCTGGTAGAAGAATACTTTTAACACCTTTCCTTCTAATCCTGGGCCAGATTTAAGATGGGCATTGCTACCAACTAATCCATAATTCGATATGGCACTGAGATCGCCCTTGAACGGATGAATAACGCCAAGGACATTCGTAGATGAGACTTTGCCGCGATAGATATATATTGGTGCTTCAAATTCCGTCCCAAATTCAATAGCTGCATCACGCATACCTTTTGGGAGCTGAAGCAGATAATTATCTAAGCACTCGACTTTTTGTATTCCGACCACAACTTGACCGGAGGAGGCAAGGCCGCTTGCCTCCGCATCAGGTATCCACAGTCAGGTAGATCCGCCAGCGTGCGTAAATCTGGCTGTCATGCCAAGATATGCACTGCTGGCGGAAGATGGATCGGCAAATAGTCCCATATTCGGAAGCTGAACCACTCCGGGCTCATACGTCTCTCTATCAGTTCCTTGTTCGATTACTCTGGTATACATCATCGCCACGCGGCCAGTGTGTTGTGAGCCAGCTTGATAACCCTTTCTATTAGCGTATGGTGTTGAGTTTATTGCACCAACATCAATCGCTTGCACTTTCTGTTGATTGCCACCCTCGTCATGAACTATTATTTCGTTCGGTGATCCGGGTACTGGAGCGCCAGGATATGCCTTTCCAGCAACTAATATTTTACCAACCGAGGTAATCTTACCATCTTGGGTGGTTGCCACTTCACCAAAGGACTTGCTAACAGCTTCGTTACCTATGGTGGCGCAGCATCCTATTATTTGTGTATAGTATGATCCTCTAGGAAGGTTAAACGACAAGCAATGACTATTGCCTGAAGTGCGAGGATCCCTATTGTGAACTGTAGCGTCTATTGTTAGCTCATATAGCCATTCACCACACCCGGCACTTAGATTTTGCTTAACATAATCGCTTGGTTGTGATATTGGGGTGGCGCATTGTTTGTTTTCATCAAGATCAACTGTCAGTCTATCCTCAACGCCGTTAACAATGAGGGAGAAATTGCCAAGAGCAGCTTGGATCCTCTGTTGTTCAATATATTGCCTTGCGCCGGTGTTTCTAGTTCTTGATTTGCAATTCTCGAGGGCGCAGCATAATGCCGACTTCTGTTGGTTAAATAGGAATACCATCGTCTTCAACCACGATGCGACTAGATCTTCTTTCGCCTCCTTTAGCTCTATAATCTTCTCTTTGAATCTTGCAAATATTTGCTCTAACAGCGGCTCAGCATTCAAATAATAAATTGAACTAGAACATGTCGCACAAGAAACGCCACAATCGTCAGTTAGTTTCGAGAGCTTTTTGGTGCTCTTGGTGCCACGTTGCACAACCAAAAGCCAAGGACTCAATATTGGCTTTGGGATTATCTCACTTGGGCATGCGTCTGGATTGCCAATATTAGCTCTTGTTAGGACAAGATAATTTTCATCGTCACTCACTTGTTCTGTTGAAATATCAACAATACCCCTAGGTTCGTCAGATCCTCCAACTGTTAGATCAAGAGATTCCTCGATGAGGCTGCCTTCAAACGGAGAATTTGTGCCATCGCTGCCAGTGGCACCAGTAGGCCCGGTATCTAATTTATCGCGGCCAGCATTGCCCCTATCTCCGACATCACCTTGATCCCCTTGGATCTTACGCTCAATTAAGTTACCGCGTTTCTTTATTTCATCTAAAAATTGCTCGATGTTAAGCTTAAAATCTATACCAACAGTGTTTCTATGAATATCCCACGGAACTGGCGTATCATTCGAAGATTTTCTTAGGTTAAGCTTTGGAGTAATAACTAGAGACTCATCGCTAGAATAGATGCCAACCTTGCCATGTTTAAAGATTAGAGGACAGTCCTCGCCTTTTAATGTTGCTTGTGGTGGAGGAATGATGAGGCTCATAATTTTATGAAGATCTTCGGAAGTCATTATACCGTCTTGGAGTGGGCTGGCAATAGGAAGAGCATCGGACCCATCTATTCTAATCCACGAATTATCTGATGCTCTATATTGGAAGAACAATCCTGGGATTGCTTCAAATATTTCGCCATCGGATGGATTTGGTGGAAATACTATTTTCAATGGTTAATCCTCGTACTTTATGTCATCATCTTTCTTTATTATTTTTTTGTTGACTATGTCAATTTTGTGGGTGTTTGGGTGAATGTGAATATTAGCATCGATATCAATCTTTATTACCCCGACATCTATATGTCCAACACGTTCAGCGACTTCATCGCTGTGTATTTTCACATCAACTTCAGTAAATGGGGTGGGCGGATCAAGCCCAACTCCCTTAATGGTCACATCAACTGATTCTGGTTCATAAGTAGTCACCTTTTTGGTTGCTATTATTGGTTTAATTTTAGGCATCCTAGGTATTGGATGCACCATCATTGGGAAATTTGGTCCAAATGGCCAATTATCCATTGGCCCGGTAGGACCTGTAGGACCTGTTGGGCCAGTAGGTTCAGACCAGATTGAGTCGCGACCCTTGGCAATTTCAACTTGTTCTTCAGTAACCACCTTTTTCTGGTGATATGTCTTATGGTCAGTATCTATTGAATTAGCAGATATTCTCTTAAGCTTGGAATACCCGTGTTTCGTTCTTTTAGATGATTCAATAAATAATTGAACAATTTTGGATTCATCGACGCCAATCAATGCATCACTAGTGACAATGCCATTTAACATTGTCCCTATGCCTTCGCATATAGTGACCGATTCCTTTGGTTTAATAATGATGTCAAGAATTGACCCATTTAATGTATTATAAATAATCAACTGTTTCTGTTTCATGGCTATCTCCGAATTAATCCATGGTCAAACAATGATCTATAAACCAGTTTCCATATCCACCACCAGATGGCCATTCGGCGGTATCATTATATGTACTACAAGCAAATAACTGATTGTATCCTGTACCGTTATTTAAATAATAAAATCCATAGTTATTGGCTGCGCTTTGGTTTATCGCCATATTGTTGATAAAATGTGATCTTAATGGAGTTTCATAATATTGGCCATACAATCCACCACAACCATCGGTAGATATACCTTCTATTATACTATATGAAAGGCTGTGTAAATCAACCCCATAAGAACCAGATTGATAAACTATAGCAGTGGATATAACAACATAGGCGCAGTGGACACCATAAATCCCATAAACGTCGTCATATGATGCAACTATGTCGGAAAATGTTGAATGCTCACCACGTATATAGAAACCACTACCCTGATTATCGCAACAATTGACACATATAATATTACAGAAATATAAATTCTCAGTATAGACACCATGTGTGTTACTATTATTCCTATTGTATCTTGCTACTAAATTAGAAAAATCACAATAATAATTACCATCTAGGTATATGCCAGGTGAAGTACCGTTGGTTGCAGACAACCCATTGAATGTCGCATAATAACAGTCGTGAATATAAATTCCGTAATCAGTGGAATCACTAGAAAAAAGATTAGAAAAGTCACTATTGTAGCATGAATAAATCGCAATACCCATATTTGCAGCATGATAAACATTTATGTTGCTGATTATCAATCGTGAGCGAACGTCATGAGACGTATAGAATCCAATATATCCTGGATTGTATAAATTTATATTAGTTATTATGCAGTTGTTGACACTAGCGCCACTAACATAAACGCCATAATAAGACTCATAATCCGTAAGACCATTGAATGTCACATTGCTACAAGTCGCAATATAATATCCATAATTGCGGTTGCTATTGGCGCACATGCTAGCAAGATTGGAGAATGAACTACGATTTGCATTTACAATGATGAAATTGCCATCTGCTCCACCATCAGCGCAATATGCTGCGCAGCAATTGGACATAGCACTATCATTGAAACTACCATCAATATAGAAGCCGCGTAGCCCATCATTTGCCCGGCATCCTTCAATCGTTGAATCTTCAGTGGTGTCAAAATAGAAATTGTAGCCTGGGCAACCATTAGATAAAAGACCCTTAAAAGTATTTTCTGCAGAATTATGGAAATAAAAAGCGCATCCTGTTGTAGATTCACCACATGATAGAGCCAAAAGATCAGTAAACGTAGAGACAGCAACGCCCTCAGTACGCCAGCCGGTGTGACATGAGTCTGCTACGCATCTCGACATATGTAATTCGAGAATCCAATGATCGCCATGAGCACCAGTTTGAACAAAATAATAACCATTGTCACAATTATACATGTAACAATCTTCAACCGTAATTCTATAAATATCGGCATCTATAGAGCAATAAATTCCATAATCAGTCGCCTTTGCGTTCCCATCAATTGTGGTATTTCTAATCATAACATTGTTATTACCAGTGACGATTCGAATACCATAGGTTGTGGCATTATAAATATAAATCCCTTCAAGAACACCATAAACACTTACACCTTTACCAGAATAGTAGATGCCATTTAGATTATAAATGTACATTCCACGAATTTCATTAGCATAGCCATAAAATGCTGGGAAATCATACGCAGTGGCGGCACTGACGTTTATTTTATAAAGATAATTGTTTACGTAAGTAGTGTTGCCTTCGATGGCAACCGCCGTTACTATCCCGCTAAGATATACTTTTAGATTCTCAATCCACCCATTACTTAATTCAATATGGTTATAGACTGGTGAGCCAGACCAACTTAGTACGGCGGGGTTTGCGTACCAGTCACCAAGACCAATCAATTTCTTACCAGCAGGAACTGATAATGCAGTAGTACCCATTGTATACGTTCCAGGCTCTAGATATACCACATCATAGTTAGTTAAGGCAGTATTGATCTCGGCTGGAGTGGCAGTAGTTGTGAGGACAATAAACGTCGGAGTATTGGTGGTATTAACTACCCCAGCATACATCGCGTGCTCGCGGTATGGGGTAGTTTGATCTACGTACAATATTTTCTCAAGCCAAGCCATTTATTCATCCTTTAATCAAAAGCCGAATTATGATCGTAGTACCATCTTGCATGTATTGTGCTAGACCAATCAATATTACAGTTGTAATTATTACACATTACAAGCTGATTGTATCCAGTTCCGTTATTATTAAAATAATATCCATAATAATTAGCGGTGGATTCATTAATTGCCATACAATTTTGGAATTGTGACCTTAACGGTGTCTCATAATATTGACCGATCGTGATACAACTATCAGTATGAACGTTTTTAAATATACCATATTGCCACGATGTAAGATATACTCCATAAGAACCAGTTGAATAAATTGAAGCGCTAGAAACGACACATTTATATCCGCCATCTACCAGGATCCCAAAACTATCATCGTAGGCTAAAGCTAGGCCAGAAACTGTACAATAATAACCATCATCTATCAATATCCCGCAATATTGATTGTCACTGCTAACAACACCAGACACGTTGCAATAGGAACAATAACTAAAGTAAGTGCCGCATACGCCATTGCCTCTATTATATCTTCCCTGTGTGTTGAGGACATTACAATAAGTGCATGTATCAAAAAGTACGCCATGAGCGGCACCATTATCGGCGTTCATATTCGAGAATGATGAGTGATCACAAGTAACCATGTCGATTCCATAGGAAGCAGATTCGCCAGCATAAAAATTGGAGAATACTCCCTGGGTCATATGATACATATGAATGCCGACATTAGAGGCGCTATAAACATTAACGTTACTGATGATCATACGATAATGAGTGGCATCATCGGCTACAAAGCCAACATAATTGTTGTATGCGTTGACGTTATATATCGAACAGCTATTAATACCACTACCGTTTATGTATACCCCATAAGTTGATTCATAATCTGTAAGGCCATCATATACTAGCTGGCTATGAGTCCCACTCAGCAGGAATCCAATACCTGTTGCGCTATTACATTGAAGGCTTGTCAGACTTGAAATGGTGCTTCTTTCAACATCATTGAATGCGAAACTCCTACAATAATCGCTTCCTGCATTACACCCTTGTGCAACGCAATTTGATATTGCACTTTGATAAAAACCATCCATATAATATCCCAAATACCCACCATTGGCGCGGCACCCATCGATTGTGACATCTATCGCATAATCGAAAAAAAAGTTACATCCACCAGAGGGTGTGGAATGCGCGATGCAGCCCTTAACTGAACTATATTGGATTACATTAAAATAAAAAGCACTGCCACCTCCAGATTCTCCGCAATTCCATGCGTCGAGATCCGTAAATGTAGAGCATATTGCCCTTCTTATATGATATCCGGTATGGCAACTGGATGCACAACATCTTGCCATTGTTAGATTAAAAAGATAATAACCATCAGCCTGATAAAGATAATAACCATTATCGCATTCATACATAAAACAATCTTCGATAGTGATCCTTTCGCTAGTGGATGAATTTGCACTCAGATATATGCCATAGTCGGTTGTTCTTGTAACTCCTTCAACCACGACATTTCTAATGATAACTCTCTGACCAGCTGAACCAATTTGAATACCATATGTTGGCGCATTATAAACAAAAATGTCCTCAATGGTGGCATAATGAGCATATCCTCGGCCAGTGAAATAAATTCCATTGCAATTGACAACTCTCATTCCTCTAATTTCGTTGGCTGGTCCATAATACGCTGGCTGATCTAAATTATTATCACATTCTACCACAACCTTGTAGATGTTGTGGTTATTATCGGTTGTTCCTTGGATTGGATAACCAGTATGCGTGGCACCGCTCAAGTATAATCTAAGGTTCTCAAGCCACCCATTTGTCATAGAAATATGTGCTGTCGCTGGTGAGCCTGTCCATTCTAATGTTGCCCGATTAGCATTGGCGGCATACCAATTACCAAGACCAATGAGCTTCTTCCCATTAGGAACTACAATCTGTGTGGAACCCATCGCATAGCTAGTGGCGCTTGGTTCAAGATATACTACATCATAATTGGTTAAGGCAGTATTGATATCTGAGGCCGTTGCTGTGGACATTAATACAATGAACGTAGGTGTATTGGTTGTGTTTACTACCCCAGCATACATCGCGTGCTCGCGATATGGTGCAACCTGATCTACGTACAATATTTTCTCAAGCCAAGCCATTATTATCCTTTAATCAAAAGCGTGGTAGTGCCAGTAATCCCATCTTGCGTGCCCAGTATTGAGGATGCCGGTAGCACAGTTATAATAATTGCACGCAATAAATTGATTGTAGCCAGTTCCGTTATTACCAAAATAATATCCATAATAACCACTAGTTGATTCATTTATTGCTAGGTTATTAACGAATTGTGATCTTAATGGTGCCGCATAATCTTGGCCTCGTGAGACACAACTATCAGTTAATATGCCCTTCACTATGCCATTTTCAAATGTTCCGAGCATCAATCCATAAGAACCAGTGCCATAAATTGTAGCATCGGAAATAACCAGATGAGTACCAGACTGTACGATGCCAACACTGTCATCATATGCCACGGTCATACTAGAGTATGTACAATAGGTGGCGCTAGTTGTGTATATACCAACACCCGAATTATCATAACTAACAAGATTTTTAAAGTTACAACTATTGCAGGTAGAATTGTAGATACCATCACCACCCCTATTATATCTCCCTATTAAATTGGTGAAATTACTGTAATTGCATGAATCAATAACATGCCCATAACTCGATCCGTTAATCGTACTCAAATTTGAGAATGATGTACTATCACAACTATAAATATACATTCCATAGCCGACTGATTCACTAGAGAAAATATTGGAAATTTGACTATAATCAGTCGAATAAATCATAACACCATGACTGCCAGCGCTATAAACATTAACGCCATCAACTATCACACGATAGCGAGTGTTATTACTCATATAGAGTCCGAAAGACGATGGATTATATGCATTGACATTACTTATTGTAATAAGGCCAGTATTATCCCCTTCTACATCTACACCATAAGCAGAACCGTAATCCACAAGGCCATTATATACCGTATTGTTGCTTTCTGTAATATAAAATCCTACATCGCCACTAGTTATACTATTTAGATTCGTAACGGTACAGCGTGCCACATAACTAAAATAATAATTTCTTAGATCACAAATTTCTGCTACGCAATTAGACATTACATTATCATAAAACCCGCCAGTAAGATAGAAGCCCCAATCGCCATCACGCGCAAAACAACCATCGATCGTTGAGTCTTCTGTATTATCAAAATAAAAGTTGTATGCCCCATCGACAGTATCAGCAGCTATTAGACCTTTAAACGTATTAGCAACAGATCCGTGAAAATAATATGCATGAGTATTAGAAGAATGTCCACATGTAGACATTACGCAATCAGTAAAATTATAAAGGCAAGAATGCACGATTTTAATACCAGTATGACAGGCATAGAAATTGCACCCAGATATATCACCAAAATAATAAAAATTGGTTCCGGTTTGATTTAAATAAATTCCAATATCACATGCATAAAAAAAACAATCTTCAACTGTTACATTATAAATATTAGCATCTACACTGCAATAAATTCCATAATCGGTGGTTGGTGTCCCAGTGACTGGATTCCCATCAATTATAACATTTCTAATGATAACGCTATGACTGTTGAGGGTGAGCTGAATACCAAAAGTTGGCGCATTATAAATATAAATTCCTTCAATTATAGCAAAATGGGCATAACCCCTACTGCCCCAAAGAATCCCATCAAGGTTAGTGATATACATTCCACGAATTTCATTAGCGCAGCCATAAAATGCAGCATAATCATGCGCCGTAACTGCTACTACTGCAATTTTATAAACGTAATTGTTAATGTATGTGCCATCACCGACAATAATAGCGCCACTATGTTCAGCCCCGCTCAGATACACATAGAAATTTTCTATGTGCCCACTATTCATATAAATATGCCAACCTTCGGCTGGAGTGCTAGTCCATTCCAGTGTAGCTCGGTTTGAACTATACCAATCACCAAGACCGATTAATTTCTTACCGATAGGAACCACAATTTGTGTAGTACCCATCGCATAATTAGTGGCGCTTGGTTCTAGATATACCACATCATAATTGGTTAATGCTGTATTGATCTCAGCAGGAGTAGCTGTATATTGTAGAACAATAAACGCTGGGGTGTTAGTAGTGTTTACTACCCCAGCGTACATCGCGTGCTCGCGATATGGAGCAGTTTGATCTACATATATTATCTTCTCGAGCCAAGCCATAGCTTATCCTTTACTGTAATATATTTGATGCTCGATCAGATAGGCTTTTTGGCTTCGACAATCATATCAGTGTTGCATCTTGGATGTGGGATGACTAATACGTCAGAAAAGCCAATCTCCCTGAACACTTTAATGGCATATTCTGGAGAGAATCCGTTCATATGCGTGTTTCTATAAGGGTCATCTTGTGCCCCAAATATTGTACAACTGCAGCCCTCATCCCATTCAGACTTTTTAGCAATCATCCTAGCTTGTTCTAATAGATTTGGAATCACAAAAACTGCATATCCACCGGGTTTCAAGATCCTAAAAGATTCTTTTAGGAAGTTCCCAACATTTCTCCACGACACATGTTCAAGTGCATAAGAACAGAATATGCCCTCAAAATCTTCTGTAGATATTGGTAATGGTTGATTAAAATCGGCAGTGAAATCAACTAATGGTCCGGGATAAACATCAACATTTGGGTGGAAAACAGGATTATCTCCACCACCTAGTTCGATTATTTTCTGGCCAGTGGTAAATGGTAAACTATATGGCATTAAATGCCTCTACGTCCAAGACATCCCATAATATAACCAAGACCGCCTCTTATTTCACCCTCCTCGAGCTTTGGAGGAGAGGGTGGTAATGGTCGCGGGGCTGGTATGGGTGCAGGTGGAAGAGATATTATTGGAGGCAATATAAGTGGTGGAGGTAGTAATACTGGTCTACTACCATGTTTGAAATGCCTCTTTACGGGCAACCGCCACGGCATTAAAACCTTTTGCGCATGCATTATTTATAAATCTTAAAGCATAACACATTGAGTTCAACGGTCTTAGCTTCAGTCGGTGAGGGATTTTCTTCGTCGAAAGTATGGCTCAATACGTTTAATGGCTTTCTACCGCATCCTTCGCACATTGGAATCTTCACACCATATTTCGAGAGTATATGAGTAATCCTATCTATATCGATTGTGTGATTGTGCCTGATGATTGGTGCCACATCAACAGTCCCGATCACAAATCCACCAGGCTTAACAACTCTCATTAACTCTGTGATGCACCCTTCGACGTCTTGAGTATGCTCGAGAGCAGAAATACAAAAAGCTTTATCGAAATAACTATCTGCATAATTTAGTTTCGCAATATCGTTTTGCTCGATCTTAATGTTTGGAAAATAATATGATAATGGTCTACCAAGGAATGTTTCTTGCAAGGCTTTAGATATACCATTGATATCTAGGTCGGCATTCACAACTTGCTTACAATTAGATGATAGATAAAATTGGAGAATTCCTTTACCACCGGCTGCATCAAGAACAATATCATTTGATTTCAATTCACCATTTAAGACGGCCCATGGGTATTCAAAGACCCTACTCCAATGCAAAGAAGACGTTCGCCCAAGATCTAGTCTAACTACTTCAAATGAATCGCTAGCGACAAGATTGATATCGAATGCTCTCTCGATTATCAGGTCTATCTTGAGAAATTCTCTTAGTACATCAAGATGGGCCTGATTGATCAGAATGGTTGATGATGCCCATTCGGCAAATGACTTACTCAAGGAAAGACCTCCAAGTCTTAATGTATTCGTCTTGAATTTTATCCCATGTAAGCAATTCAGCCTTCTTTCTACCCTTTAAACCCATTTCTGTAAGTTTGTCTCTGTTGTTGTAGCACCATTGAATGCGTTCAGCTATTGCATCAGGATCCCTGATCGGAACCACAAATCCATCTGATTTATTTTCGATTAATTCTGAGGCACCAGCACCTATTGAGGCAATTACCGGCCTACCATAACCCATTGCTTCTGGTATTTCTATTCCAAACCCTTCAGTCACACTGGGTTGAACATAAACACTACATGATTCAAACAACTGTGACTTATTCTCAACCCACCCCATTACCTGGATATTTCCGCCGCCTTCACTTCTAATCCAAGGAAGCAGATCTGGTGCATTTCTACCAGCCAAAACCAGATTGGCATCCTTAAGCCCCAGTTTCTTCCATGCCCGTAGAAGATATACCAAACCCTTATCTGGGCCAACTTGACCAAGATAGGTGACCTGGAATCGTTGCGGAATTGGTTTAACAGAATTGGGAAGATCTATACCATGTGGGATTACCTTGATGTTATTGCATCCGAGTTCACGCATACAATTCGCGCTACTTGTTGACGGGCAGATAATCAGATCCGCTGCAACATGACCGGCAGTGTAAGTTGCCCATAATCTAGGATCAGTTATGTGAGCATATGGGAAGTTCATTCCCATGCGTCTAAATTCTTCGATACTAGTCAGTTTATTGTGCGCGGCAATTGTGAAACTAACAAATGCTCCAGATTTCCGCAATGTCTTGACTGTCTTGGAGAATGAATTCGAATAAAAATGTGCAAGCTTTATTTTATAATTCACCAACATTTTTGATACTATTTCATCTGTGTGGTAGTCAACTAAGAATGGGTCATCTTGAACACCAAATTTTTCCATACGAACCATTTCGCCGTTGATAACCTCAACACGCCCATTATCCCATAATTTATCTAATGCGGCGAGTTCATTATATGTAACAACACCACCCCCAGATTCAACACCTATCTGGTCGGCAGTACAAAATAACCTATTTGCGTCGTTTGTTAAACTATTCTTGTCAATCGGCTTATTCTTAAATATCTGGATACCAAACCATGACCATCCTGGCGCATATATTTTAACAACACTAAATTCAAGCCCAAATCCACCAATAAAATTTATAACCGACCAGATATCATAATATCTAAGATGCTCTGGGTGCGTATAAGGTTTAGTTTCCGCGAACCATTCGGCTTCATTTGGAACAGTTATAATAATCTTATCTCTGCATATTCTTAATGCTTCTTTTAAAACCACAGATGGGTCTTTGACATGCTCGAGAATCTCAGCAAGACATACTGCATCAAAACTTTTATCTTCAACTGGAATATCCTCGGCTGGTCCAACTATGTTGGGCATATAATCTGGATGGGGCTTAATATCTACGGTCGTGACATCATACTGAGTCCCACCCCAGATAGGGTTCTCAGCACACCCAACTTCAATAATTTTGTCATTCGTCGACACACATGAATGAATCCAATCTCTTCGTTGTTGATGTATAATTGGTACGAACATTACCAGCCTCCGGTATCAACCGCTTCTCCAATGAGCGTCTCATAGGTGTCAATCATCGCCTTGACAGAGAATTGAGATGCCCATTCTCTGCATTTGTTTGAATTTATCGACGCAACCGCATCAGTCTTAATGAGTTCTTCAACTTCTTCTTGCGTCTTGACAATAAATCCGGTCTCACCATGTTTCACAGTTTCTCTCATCGCTCCATTATCGAAAGCTATAACTGGCATACCACAATTATGAACTATAACCCCAGCAACCTCATATGTTCCGGTGCTAGTTCCCAAATTGTAGACTCGTAGATTTTCAACTTTTCTTCTTCTGATATTTGTGATGGCCTTAAATTCATAAAAGCCATCATGCGCTCTAGCAATTGCTGCCTCTGAGTAGTCTTTTCGTATTGGCTCTTGCTCAATCTCAGTTTCACCCATTCTAGCATTATTTCCATCTGTGGCTTTTTCAACACAAGATAAGGCAGCAACGCTTTGAATAGCAGATAATGTTTTAGCCCGTAAATTTCCAGCCTCCAAAACTGGCGCGGTCTTTTGGTGGTAATTTTCTTTCCCCATATATGAGTCCAATTTGGGACCTTCTCTTTGAACCAATTCATCTGCATCTCTGACATGTTGAACAAAAATACTGATGGTTTCCGATTCCTTCTCCCGGACGATCTGAGAGTGACCGTCCCATCTCCGTCGATGAATCCAGCCAGATAAGCCAATTCGCACTTTGTCATTGTAACTGGATGCATTTCTAATTTGTCTTTGTATGTTCTTAACAAGCACAATTTCTTTACTTTGCATTGAATCGACGAGAACGTATGATTTGGCAACAGCTTGACCATTTTGTCCAAGCCCAATTTCTGATATCCGGAATTTAAGATTTTTATTTCTTCTTTCGTGAACTTCTTCCCGCAGAAGTTGCATGACACACCCATCTGCGCCGCATGCGCTCTGATCATTTTCAATGTTCGATGCGGTAACAGCTTTTGTACACCATGTGCACCCTCTTTGGGGTAGATGCACTTCAACGTCTGCTCCTCTTGATCTGTCCATGGTCGGTAGAGATCGCGAGCTAGTTTCATTCTCTTGACTTTGCTCGCTACTTGTGATAGTGTCCGACCCAAGATCTTGGCCATCATTTTTCGCCCATTGCTTGGATAATCTTTCCGTAAGGTCTCCAATTCTCTCACTGTCCATCTGGTCATAGTTTGATTTCCTAATTAATAAGTCATCTGTAGTGAGGTTTTTAGCTGCCACCCAACCTCGCTGCGTAAGAAATGGGTGCTCTGGTGTGCACTCTATAGGCTCGCCATCATTATATATTTGAATGAGGTCTCCAGTATAGGTCCCCTCATAGAGATCTCCAATATCAGTGGCTTTCACTAACGTGTTAGCTGGGAAACATAATTGGGCTTCGACTGGTGCCAAGCCAAATGGCTCTCTAAATAGCAAATTCATATGTAGAAGAGCCTTGCGCGTTGAGAAGAATTCTACCGCTTTATCTCGCGAAACTCCACCGTGGTATGTTATATTGTTCTTGGCCTGGGCAAGCATCCTTTGAGCAAGCTGTGGTTCCCCGGTGATTTTGTCATCACCAACTAGATCAAGACCTATTCTTAGCTTTCTAGCAATATCGACCGCTATTTGTGGCCCTTTTATTCTACTCATTCTAGCAAGAAACAAATAACGATCATTGCGTGTCCATCTCTGCTGACTATTGTAGAAATCGATATCAACACCATCATAAGCAACTCTAGCTGGAACACCCAAGCATTCCATTGCCGCTACTGATTGGTCCTTTGATATCGCAACCAAACACGGGTGAACTATTGGTGGTGGTGTCTTGTACATTGTCTCGGCTGGGGCGTGTAAAACACCCAATATTGGTGCATTAAGTTTACCGTCGATTTTGAGTATATACGACCATTTTTCCCAGCTATTATCTATAATAGCATCATGTTCTGGTAATCTATGAATATAACCAGAGTATGCTTGACTTTCTGGTTCTCCAAGGGTTGTGCCATGTAATTCTACTTCATCTGGTGGTTTAGATCCAACCGGGGCCACAAGCAATACTTTATGACCTCGCTGAGATAAACCTCTAGCTTGTAGCCATGCTACCATCTCTAACCCAGAGTATCCAGATGGTGGGCATGTCATTATTGTTGTTGAAATGACACATATTTTCATTATTTGATCCTCGATGACTGCTCTGGTTTATATTCAAAAGTGCATTTTCTGCACATATGAATTTGGTCTCTTTCCCCAGATGCATGCAAAACTCTATAGGCACGAGCAACATCACTATTCCATATATCGATCATACTTGACTCGTTGGCATCACCAATTATAATCTCTCCGTTTGAATCATAGCAGCACAAACACACCCTGCCGTCATATAGTACAACCATACTAAGGAAAATGCTTTGGCATGGTAGACGATTCTTGGTAGTTTCATTCCGTGAAAAATTGGTCATGTCATGCGGAGTTACAATATTACCAAATCTAGATCTTAGTTGGTTTATCTCTTCAGCCGATACGTATGATTCATTATTGGTAGTTCCAATTCCAACTTCAATATCTGGGCGTAGTTTTCGTATTCGTACTGCAGCATTTTCAATTTTGTCAATAGTTTTAGATGGTAACCCTATCAATTTCTCATACTTCTCTGGATCACATGTGTACAAACTAAATCCAACATATTTTAAATTACTAATTTTAACTAGCTTATCGACTGTATCGTTATCGACCAACGAACCATTGGTTGGTATGGCTATTCTCGTATGCGGCAAATGACGTTCAATGCGTTGCAAAATACTCAACCAATTTGGATTAATGAAAAATTCACCATAATGAACTGGCACAATTTCTATTGGGCAACCCATTGGCCAATAAGATAATTCACTGATTATCTTATCGAATAACTGATTTGACATCACACCTGGTTTTCTACTCATATTAGCATAACTACAGAATGTGCAATGCGCATTACAATATGCACATGTCTCAATATGAATACATGGGTATTGTGCTACTATCATATCTCTAACGGCTCAAAACGACCATTACGACTACCAGCATACCCCGCATGTTCACAAGAAACCGATGTATCTACGTATATCTTAAAACCAGATTTCTTGGCATTACGACAAAAGGCAAAATCCTCGCTGCATTTTTCATTTTCTGGTAAATCTTTTCTATCAAGACGCCATTCAAACCATGGTGACGGAACGGTCTCGAGGACTCTCCTATGAATTAATAAACATCCACAACCAACTAAATCTGCTTCTATCAAGCTACCTGGAGTAAAGTCTGTAATATAAGATGGTGGGATGCCTTCTCTCATCATTACAGGAGTAATTGGAATATTTCTACGATAATACAAACCACTAACAATGTCTAATTCGTGCCTAGTTAGTGTTTCTAGGACATTTGGTGGTGCTATCACATCATCATCAAGAAACAGCAGCCATTTAAAATTATTCTTCAATACAGTTTCAACTGCAGTATTTCTGGCGTGATCAAATGGCATCCCGGCTATAAAACCAATTGTACTATTCGGCAATACCAATTCTCGGAGTGATCTAGCCCATTTTACCGGTACTGTTCCTCGGGTAAGTATAGCAACATAACACAGAGGGGGTTCATATTCCCAACTACCAGGCATGAGTTGTCCTCCATATATAACAATGGGAGGGTTTGCACCCTCCCATTGTAGCAAACCGTCATTATTTACTAACAGGAGATTACACCGCAATCTCGAACTCAGACATATCGACCTTGATGTATGCACCAGACTGCGTAGGACCAGCCCATCCAATCCTCTGCTGGATTTCACCAGATGCGAATCCAGGTGTCGGTCCAATAAGCCCGCCAGAAAGAACGTACAGTGTCTTCCTAATAGCGTTGTTGAAGTTCCACGCCGCAGCTGTCATGGTGCCCTGAAGCAGAGTTGGTAGGACAGCTCCAGAGGCAACCGTTGACTTAGCCACACCTATTGCTGGCATTCTTGTTCCATCGAATGAGTTGGCAACCACTGCTTGGCCACTGGTGTTCATAGTTACTGCATATCCCTCAGTGATTGCTTCGTTGGCGATATAGTTGGCATCATCAACTAGTGATCTTGCAATAGAGACCGTTATACCAGAGGCAAGATGCATTGAAGACACTTGTCCAGAGGCAATCGAACCCGAGACTACTGCGCCATTACCAATATGACCCGAGAGGATAGCACCAGAGGCCATCTTGAAATTGCTGATTGAGCCAGAGGCTATGTGGCCCGATTGAACTGCACCAGAGCCTATATTCTGCCAAACCACCTGTCCAGAGGCAATTGAACCAGAAACTACTGCACCATCACCAATATGACCCGAGAGGATAGCACCCGAGGCCATCTTGAAGTTACTAACTGAACCAGAGGCGATATGACCTGATTGAACTGCGCCTGAGCCTATATTCTGCCAAACCACCTGTCCAGAGGCAATTGAACCAGAAACTACTGCACCATCACCAATATGACCAGACCTAACCGATCCAGAGGAATGGTGAGCCCAGCCAATTGACCCAGATGCAACTGTGCCAGAAGTAACTGCACCAGCAGCAATATTACCTGAGAAGACTGCATCGGCAGCAATATTGCCAGAAACCACCGCACCAGCAGCAACATGTCCAGATCTAATTGCACCAGCAGCAATGTGTGGCCACGCCACTTGACCAGAGGCAATTGAACCAGAAACTACTGCACCATCACCAATATGACCAGATCTAACGGAACCAGATGCAAGGTTCCACCAATAAACTTGGCCCGATGCGATGTCGCCAGACACTAATGATAAGGTACCAGAAGCAAGATGATTTCTAGATATTTGTCCAGATGCTACACTACCAGAAACTACCGCACCGTTACCAATATGGCCAGAGAGAATTGCACCCGAGGCCATCTTAAAATTACTAATAGAACCAGAGGCTATATTACCAGAGGTGACTGCACCAGAGGCAATATTAATTTCCTTAACACCACCAGATGCAATATGATCCCAAGACACTTGTCCAGAGGCAATCGAACCCGAGACTACTGCGCCATTACCAATATGACCCGAGAGGATAGCACCAGAGGCCATCTTGAAATTACTAATAGAACCAGAGGCTATATTACCAGAGGTGACTGCACCAGAGGCAATATTAATTTCCTTAACACCACCAGATGCAATATGATCCCAAGAAACTTGTCCAGAGGCAATTGAACCAGAAACTACCGCACCGTTACCAATATGGCCAGAGAGAATTGCACCCGAGGCCATCTTAAAATTACTAATAGAACCAGAGGCTATATTACCAGAGGTGACTGCACCATCACCAATGGCACCAGATGTGATTACGCCAGATCCGAATGCGGCATCAGCCGCTCGAATCTCGCGTACAAAGGTGCGACCTGATTGTATTTCGTGTAAAACTGGTTTAGCCATTTCCCCTACCCCTAAATAGCCACATTATATTTGAATTACAGTATTAAAGTAAGTCCAGGGCAGATTAGGATTTCTGCTAGATCGGTAGCCACCGTTCCAGTGGCGTATCCAATTATTTTTTGAATATTAGTAGATGGCGCTGTTCTAGTCCCTTTACCAGCCGTCGAACTAACAAAAATCGGCATATTGGCTATTACACCAGCACCCTCACCACCTAATAAATTAATATTAGATAGGCCAGTACATTGACACTTTTTAACATTTGGGGAAATTCCAGTCTCTAGTGAAATTAACACCGAGTCACAATCAGCTTCTGTAGTATTGATGGCCTTCTTCACCTTGCCGGTGCTCGTGAGTGTAATGACATCTCCTGACGATATGGCTTCCGAAAATTCTCTTTGGACAATTAATCCAATATCATCAAGGGTATCTAATGCTTTCTGAACCGTGTCATCTAATGCCGATAGATTATTATTAAAATTAGTTGTGTCTGGTGCAATTGCAGATGCTGGGTGCGCATCGGTCGCATCTCGCCCAGTCAGACTATTGTGAACAGCCGAGACTGCCGCAGCGGCTGGCCCATTACTAACCTCACGATAGTCAGCGGCTTCAACATATGTTGGGGGATTCCCAGTATTTCTATAGATAACACGATATAATAATTTAAATTCTTTGCTTGGCCATCCAGGATAAAGTGGTAATGGATCATTTCTTGCTGCTATAGTTGATGAGTATTGGGCCTGGCCAATTACCAATGCAATTGGATAATCTTTATCATTGGTGGCATAAATATATGAACAGACATAATAATTAGCATTGGCATCAGTTAGTGTTCCAGCATTATCATATTGAATATTAGTTCCATTTAACTTATATGGTGTTGTAATTGCAGAATCAAATGCCATGGCCGCAGCGCCAGTATATCTATACCATCTGCGGCATTGAGTAAGAGTCCCGCCAGTATCAAAATGAATATCCTCATCTGCGAGTATACCCTGATCAATTGATAATGTAGTTGCAGTAAACGTTCCAGTGAATCCACTTTCATAACGTGCACCAATAGTCAGATGAGCCCATTTATGCCATGCCCTATCTCTATCATATCCGTGTCTCTCATCGAAGATTGCATAAGCTGGGCCAGTAATATAACGATAAACCATCGCTACAGGAGCTATATCTGCTGCAAGATCCCAGAGTGCTGTTATTACTTGTAGAACACCCGATGTATCATAATAAACATAATGCATCGTGTTATTATTGGCAATTGAAACTGTCTGCATAGTAGATTTTGTGTATTTCTTGCCAGCAACCCAGAAATCATATGATGAACCAGTTGTAATCTGGAATGTACTACCAGACATACCAAGAGTAGAACTTGTTCGATTTACAAATCCATCATATGGCAGTGATGTTATTGGATGTACGTGGTCATCTCTAGATGCTAATGTCCCAACGCCAGCATTACCAGTGCTATATGCACCAAGAGGTGTTGTATTACTTAAGGCTGGTTGGGGGCCTGTTGGGCCAGTATCACCAGTGGGACCAGTTGGGCCTGTTGGGCCTGTTGGGCCAGTATCACCAACACCAGTAGGACCAGTTGGGCCTGTAGGTCCTATAGGTCCCGTAGAACCTGTCTCGCCAACTCCTGGTCCTGTTGGACCAGTAGGGCCAGTTCCGCCGCCACTTGGACCCATAGGACCAGTTGGACCAGTTTCACCAACGCCTGGTCCGGTAGGGCCAGTAATACCCATGCCGGTTCTACCAGTGGGTCCTGTTGGCCCAGTGGGGCCAGTTGGCCCTGTGGGTCCTGTAATCGTGCTAGTTGGACCAGTGGGACCAGTGATTGTGCTCGTAGGTCCTGTTGGACCAGTGATTGTACTAGTTGGACCAGTGGGTCCTGTTGGACCAGTAGGACCAGTTATTGTGCTCGTGGGTCCTGTTGGACCAGTGGGACCAGTGATTGTACTAGTTGGACCAGTGGGTCCTGTTGGACCAGTGGGTCCTGTTGGACCAGTGATTGTACTAGTTGGACCAGTGGGTCCTGTTGGACCAGTAGGACCAGTTATTGTGCTCGTGGGTCCTGTTGGACCAGTGGGACCAGTGATTGTGCTCGTGGGTCCTGTTGGACCAGTTGGACCAGTTGGACCAGTTGGACCAGTTGGACCAGTGAGTCCTGTTGGTCCTGTAATTGTGCTTGTTGGGCCAGTGGGTCCTATTGGACCAGTGATTGTACTAGTTGGACCAGTTGGACCAGTGGGTCCTATTGGACCAGTGATTGTGCTCGTGGGTCCTGTTGGACCAGTTGGTCCTGTTTGACCAGTGATTGTGCTCGTGGGACCAGTGGGACCAGTAGGACCAGTGATTGTGCTCGTGGGTCCTGTTGGACCAGTGAGACCAGTGGGACCAGTGATTGTGCTCGTGGGTCCTGTTGGACCAGTGGGACCAGTAATTGTGCTCGTTGGACCAGTAGGACCAGTGATTGTGCTTGTTGGGCCAGTAGGTCCGGTGGGTCCTATTGGACCAGTGATTGTGCTCGTGGGTCCTGTTGGACCTTGAGGTCCAGGTGTAACTGGACCAGTAGATCCCTGAGGTCCAGTGGGACCAGTAACTGTGCTCGTGGGTCCTGTTGGACCAGTTGGACCGGTGGGGCCAGTCGAAACAGCAGCACCTTTCGAGCCAATATAGCGGAATACTCCAACCTTCAGCGGCGCAGTATATAGTGCTAATTCACCTTGCCCTACAGTTTGGCCATTCCCAAGTACAATTGCTCCCAATAGATATACTGCAATCCACGCTCCCTCGGTGGTCGTAATTACATTACCAGCATTATCATATAATATACAGGTAAAACCATTGCTTGGTTGACCAGATGCTGCTGGAAAATCATTCGGTTGAATCCAATCGCCTAAGATCGCAGATGTTTCATCACCTGGGGTTGCCCTAGCAATCCATAATCTGCCATTTGAGGTTGAATCCAATGTGAGAGTAATTATTGATCCTGCACTACGATCTTCAACAATAGCTGGCTTAGCTATAGCAAGAGCTTGTGCTTGTGCAAGTGTAGAGCAGACGGTGATTTCACTACCATCACTCCAATAATGTCGCGGAAGAATGGTACCAATACAACTATAAAGCTCTTCATACCACTTCTTACCTAGGGAATCATCAGTATTGCTGGTCCCCAATACCCTGAAGACCTGCTTAAATGCTGCGTTTAAACGTTCTGCTGATGAAAATTGAGCCATTATTGATTTATTATATTTAAATCGCGTTCAAGTTTTCTACTTTGTGCTACATTTATTTTAATTGTCAATGTCTGATCGTCAGACAATTTAATGACCATGTAGACATCTTGACTTGGAGGATCACGCTTTACATTAACTTCTATCATTTTACCACCCAACCATTCCCCAAGCTCCTGTTATCTCAGGAGATGTGCGATTTGGTATTTCTATCCTGACAACAACTCCATAATCCGACGCTGCATTTGTCCCCAATGTTGCTAATGTAAAATTATGATCGTTACCCGATCCACCAGTTATTCTACACGGGTCGTTATCAATTCCAGTCCATCCAGCAGAATTATAAAGAGTGCCATGTAATCTTAACCAACCAGTCTTGGTTGGTACCTTTATCCATATTAGAATTTGCGAGGCTGCCAACGTGGATTCTGTTATTCCAGGCAATCTTATTATACCGTTACTGTGTGATATACCATTGTCTCTAAATCCACGCCACAACCACAAAGGAGCATTGGCACCCCATATTGGTGTGTAATCTGGTTGACCAATTGATGGAGTCCATGTTGCATAATCATATTCTGGATAATAAACACCACCACGATATTGCAAACCGTCTGCTGTATCATATGTGTTTAAATCACCAGTGCTGTCCCAATTACCTGTCCATGCTACTGGTGGAGTATCATAAGCCGCCGATGGTAGTCTCCAATTTTCATCAACACATGGTTCCCACAAACTTGTTGATGGTGTTCCATAAGTATTAACCAAAATGTTCTTGCTAGAAACATACGCAACATATGATCCATATGGGTCTCTAGGTGTTCCAATTAGTGACGATATTTCAGAAAAAGCGTTAGCAACACCAAGTGTCACCAATCTATTAACAAACTGGAAAATATCTCCCACATTAGGAAATGGTGCAACACCACATTCGGCAAATGTTGGATAATTCGAAGCTAACCCAGGGAATGAATTAAGCAATATACATGATAACGTGGAATGATAAACATTATTAGCGACCCTTAGGGCGGTCATATCTTGATCAAATTGTGATCCTACATCACAATATTGTACACCAGATAAAGATTTTGCAGTTAAAGAATTCAGACTCATATCCAGTAATGTCACGGCTGGATCATTTGCCCCTGCTGGATCTATATCCTCATAGCATTCCCATAAAACTGCAGAGTATATTATCATACCAACTACATGTCTAAGCTGTAATGTGTTATAACCTTCTATAAGACACCCATTAATGATTATCGTTGCATTACCTTGTTGGTATATGTCAGTAGTCGGAATACCAGATGGCGTACTGGGCGCAACAGAATTTATTTGTAATTGGCCACCAACAAAAGTTACCACTCCAGCAGCTATCAGAGACCCAGCGCCTTGAGTGTTATAGCCAGCTATGATTTGCCCAGTTGCGCGGTTTCCCTCAACAAAATTAGCACCAAGATCAATAGTTGCAACATCAACGCCATTTAGGCTAAATATAAGCAAGCCAACAGATGCATACCCAAAGCATCCAGCTGGTGTTGAAACATTCCAAGAATTTCCTCGAATAATATAATTAACAATCGACCCGGCAGGATCTGCCCCTTTATAAGTGCTGGTGGGAGAAAATGATAGGCCACCAGTGTATTTTGTTGGATATGTTAGTAAATTCTGCCCCTGTAATGTTGATGGCGGTGGTTCCACTCCAACCCAGCATTCCCCAGCTCCAGCGTCAAACACAACGTGATGGCCTCCAGGAGTATACTCTTGTATGAATCTTAACTTGCTAACATTTAGTACCTGAACTTCATCTGGATCGCCAGATGGTGCAGAATAGACCTTAATTGCGCTCCCGGCAATTATCTTGTCGTCAATTTCAGCAAGAACATTTTCTATATTCTTCGGAGATGACACCCACCTAGTGCCACCATCTACAACACGAAAATCCTTGGCAGTCTTCCTGTCTATTGCCTTCTGGATGTTATCTAGATCTTTTTTGGTATTTCTTTCTGGAGGCATGCTATGTCCCAGTTATTACATCAATACCAATACCACTAGAGCCATCAAGATTCACAGCAACGATATCGTAGGTAACCGCGACGGTAACTGATATCTTAGCTGTAGCGTGTTTAGTTGTATCGACGTTAATGTCTGTTATGGTCACTTCCCCGTCGCCTTGACCTAGAAAATTGGTACCACCTATCGTAAAATTGTCGCCAAATATCTCAACAGCAGTTGGTGGGAACGGGAAGACTGGAATCAAATATGGATTCACGGCTGTAATTATCGGCAATTTTTCCGCCGTTGTTGGTTCGCCGGTAAGCACACCCTTGCCAACAGCACTAGTGCCATCTGGATTAATTGCAACAATATCATATGGAGAGCCATCTGTGACAGTAATATCGGCTGTAGCGTGCGTTGTGCTATCAACCACAACATTCACAATCGTGATTGTTCCTAGACCTTGGCCATTAAAGGTAGTTGAAGGCGGCCCGACTACGAAATTCTCGCCAAATAGCTCAACTGGCGTTAACACAGAAAGAGGTAGTGTATACGGATTTATAGATTTAACCAATGGCGCGGTAGTACCTCCACCACCTGTTTCGTTGACACTAGTATTTAGATTAATCTTAACACCAGGAGGTGGTGTATCTTTAGCGAAGATCAAACTAAACCCTAGAGTTACAAAATGCTCTTTCAACAAATCGCCATCTGCTGTAATGCCAATAAATAAATCGGTAAATCCAGGAGGAATGACCACATAACTCTTCCCATCATACCCACCAGATTTATAAGCAGCAATTACCGAGTTTTTGTCTTGTGGATCATAATTATTAACTGATGGGAAACCATGCGGCGTTAGAGCAAAACCATCAACATATGGATAAATTATAATTCCTGATCCGTCAGACATTGCATCGGGGCTAACAAAGAATGATGAGGTATTAGTCCTGAGAGCCCCATCTACGTATGTGAACAACGCTCCAACATTTGGTGGCATGGTTGTCTTGCCATCCCACATTAGCTGAGCAATATACACAACCGTAGGGCCTGGAATTGGTGTTGGAGGGGGAGGCATTGGTGTTGGAGTTGGGGTTGGTGGCTGCGGGAATGACGGAACAGTCGTGATGCCAGGGGTATTGCCAGGAGTTGGTATTGGCGTTGGAACCGGAGGAACAGTCTTGTATGGAGTCTTCGGAATCTCTGGAATATCTTCTGGATTCGGATAAGGAGTAGCATTAAATTCTGTAGGAACTTTAGTACCATCGCCACTAGATGGATCTTCACCATCTCGACAGTCGTCTGGAGTTATCCCAAGACAGTATTCAATAGGAAGCTGCCATTCACATTCAGCTAGCTCCTGGGCCAAGTTCGCCAATATTATCCTAGCTTTTGAATCCTTATCTTCTATAAATGCCTTAATTTGCTTATTATATTCATTGTTGATCTCTATACCTCTCTGCTTGAAGTAGTTTATTACTACATCGAGCAGTTGCCCCAATCTTATGCTGTTAAATTGAGTGACTCTCGCTGTCGCAATATCATCTGGTAGGCCGTTGGTAAGTATCTCATAACCTCTTGGCAGCGCAGCCATTGTGATATCTGCATTATCGGATTCAATCGGATCAGCAGCTGGCTTCATTATTTCATAATGATATTCGTCATCTTTCCACGCTATAGATCTTTCAATTGGCGATGCTATTACTTGTGTTGCTGGAGTATCATCATCTGGCACACTGACTTTGGCCTTCACGACATTTAATTTGCCGCTTTCGGCATCTAACTCCAAATTAATCACCGCCATATCATATACATCTTCGAGGTCTATTATCTTAATCCCAGTGAATTTATGACCAACAGTCGGTGCATCTTCACCTGGGTCACCTTGTTCACCGACAGGACCATCACCAGTACCATCTTTACCAGTATTACCCTTTTCTCCCTGATTACCACGAGGTCCTTTGCACGATCTAAGCTCTACACAGAAACTATCGAGGATCTTAACTCCAACCTTGATATCGAGCCCAGGAACGTGTGTGCTGCTATCGCTATTTAAATAATCTAGTTTACAATCCTTATCGGCTGTGAACTGTCTACCAGTCCCATCAATACACGTGATATCAAGAGTGTCGCTTATTAATTCAACATCGCCCATAATTGTCCCATGTTCATTCGCTTGTAGAGGATCGAACACTATAAACTGGTCGTTGAAAGATGCGGCACTAGCATCACCATCAAGTTGAAATGATGTCTCATCATTTGAATAAACTAGAAATGTTCTGTCCTTCAGCGCGCCTTTAGTGAATTTGAGAAAGCATCCAATAAAGGCATTGGGGATATATAACTGTTTTTTGGTTGGTTTATCACCATAAACAGATGAACCAGACTCAGTAACAATAGCACTAAATACAACATCTTGGATTTTAATTTGTATTTCTTGAGGGGTTACGCTTAATAATGGTCTTGCAATTATGCCGAAATGCCCACCTTTTTCTGGGATTGAATCTAGAATTTGCTTGAACCGCCTACTGAGCAATCCTGATTGAACCTCTGACGCCATCGGGATCTCGGGGACGGTTCCAATACGTCTCCAGCATCGACTTTCAGCATCGTATTGCCATTTGATCCTAAATGCGTCTATGAATATTTGTGAATTAAATGGAACTACCGGAAAGTTACTAATCTTCTCTTTTGGCATGGCGATATCCAAATATAACCTATGGTATGTTTGATGCCTATATTTACTGGTGGGGCGATGATATTATCTAATCATCGCTTCTATTAATATATCAAGAACGCATTCGATATCGCCAGGGCAGTTTAATATATCAACATAACTATTTCCATCTTTCGACTCGGCAATAAATTCAGCTAGTGTGGTGCCGCCAACCACCTTAATTGGTACGCTAGCCGATCGCCTTATGCTAATATTATTTTCTGAGGCATCCTTGATCTCTTCGCGGAGTATCTTAAACTCATTTAGAGACATTATTATTTTAGCAACGCGCTCTTCATCAGTTGTCCTATCGGTAGTGTGTGGGTCCTCAGTTAGGGTGTTGGCAACGCGGTCGATATCTTCGTATTGCCTATATGGCAATTGCAGCCGCAATAGCTCCTTTGGTGAAACACCAGCTCTTTCCGCCTGCCATCTATCGGATTCAAGTGGCCAACCTGTTTTATAGCTCTGATAAATATATAGGAATGGTCTATTGCGAACGTGCGCTGGCTCCTCATAGCCAGCCTCACCTCTAGTTGAAATCGTCGGCTTACCCATGAAGTGAGATCTGGTTGGGGGCCTATCTTCCTCAACCTGGAAGCCATTTTCTTTTGCTATCTTCTTTACCATATTCACAAATAATTGCTTATTGCCCCATTCTGGCAGATCTGGGCCAACGACTCTTAAAGCACCAGGATATTCAAGTGACGATAGGGTCTCACCACCAGCGCTGGCCCCAGCTCCAAATATTTCAAAGTCATCAAATCCCTTTAATCTCAATTCTTGGTTGAGCTTCTTGCGGAATGTAGCGTATTTATCTGGCACAATTGGCTTCGGGGTTGGTTTAGTTTTACTCCAATCATCGCCGTAATCGTCACCATCATCTTGCTTCGTATATAATCCAAATTCCCGCTGTATTGCGGCCCCAGCGTCTTCACCTTCCTCTGGCTCGAGTGGATCGGTCTTAATTTTAGCAAGCTTGTCCAAATATCCACGTGGCCCCATAGGAGCCCTCTCGCCTTCCTCACGAGCCTCTGTTACTCCTGGCTTTTTCGAGCGTGCCAACGCGCCCTGGAACTTCTTAAACTTTGCTAGTGGATCTTTTTGGGTTTTCATTTGCGGGTCCCAGTTCTGTTTTGACTTTTCTAATTCAGCGCGAGCACCCCACCATTGATCCCACATCTTTTCATCAATTTGCTCACTTTGATATAATTTATTCATGTCCCGCTCAACTTCTGCCCTACTTCTTCTAATATCAATAGTCTTATTCATCAGGTTGCGTATCGATTTGTCCTGCTCCGTCCGTTCAGCCTGATATGCCGCATATTCACCTCTTATTCTCATTTCTTCGGCATATTTATCTTGTTTTGTTTTATCTTCGGTTGACCTGCTTTCGCGCTCTTTTTGGTATTTAGTCGCCTGCTCCTTTGATATAAAATTATTTTGAATAGCCCAATTAATCCAATATCTAAATGTTTCGCTGTCAGTGTCTTGGCTCGTAAGTGATTTCAAGACTGCTGAGATGCGATCTTTCTGGTCTGTAGTAAATGTGCCTGGGTCGTCGACTATCTTTCCACCCCTTGGATCATTTGGATCGGTAAGTTGTGGCTCAGCGCCTTCTGCTTCGCATAGAATGGCGAGCATCTTAATTCTTATTTCGCCGTGATCCATATAGACCTCCCAAATGATAACTTATTTTTGCATAATATTAACTAATGGCGGCGCCTAATCTTTGTTGGATTACCCAACAAAGGTGTCACCATTGAAGAACTTGAGGCGGGTACCATCCCACCAGAAGTCTCCAAATTGGGGATCGCGCCCGAATAGAATCTTCAATCTTGGTAGAATATCATCGCTATAGTTATGGTGAGTGCCAGATGAGTTAACTATCATCGACACAACCTTATGCGCAAGAGCGCCAGCATATCCAATAGATTCAATGTCTGGGTTGCTTCTTTTGGCTGGGGGAAGCGCCGGATCGGTAGAAAAATCTACTGCTGTCCCCAATCCCTGATCTTGTTCGACTACAAATCTATTGATGCTACTTGGCGACGTTGTTGGTATAGTCCCAACGAGAGCTTGCGATTGTCCTAACGTCGGTGTAGTATCTGGTACTCTGCTAACCCCAAAAGCTGACACTCTTCCACCGCTCTTTGAGAATCCAATCTCTGGCGGGGCTTCAATTATGGTCTTAAATTGATCAAAGAACCCATCAACTTCCGAAGTTGTTCCGCCCCATTTGCGCGACAACATCACAAATCCGGTTCCAAATCCCTGGTGATACAAGCTATTGGCTTCGTATATTGGGTGAAGGTTATGTACTGGCACTATTGGAACAATATGACCCTCGGGGTCATTACGATTTAGATCTATAGCTGCGAATTCGATTGGAGTAGTAGATTTTGGTTGACCAATAGCATATGTCGAGAATATGAATCTAAGATTGTCCGCCCCAGCATCAAGTCTTAGGATGCTACTAAGCCACACAGGATAATATAGGCCACTCATGTCTCCTGTTGGTTCGTCGCTAGATGGCGCAACAACGTTAAATTCTTCGAACAAAGCTCTTGGCACCAAGATGGCTGGATGTGTCGAAGATTGAAGATTAGCATCGACCCCGAATGGATAATTGAATGCTAAAAGCCATGTCTCGATATCAGAATCCATCTGTGGAATTGGGTTCCACGCACTAAGAGTTAGCAAACCGGTTCCGTGGCTCATTGCTATCGGATCAAAGTCGCCAGATCCACCAGCAACGCTATCCATAATTTCGTAGACTGTTGGATTTGGATATTCACCACTGCTATCCTCCGTACCTATCGGTGGCGATAGCAGATCGTAAAATGCCCGCGCTATCGTATCAGATTGGTCAAGAGTTCTAAAGGTTGCCCACCCACCTATAGTCTGCGCCTCTCCTGAGTCTATTGGATTTGATTCCTCACTAGATGATGGGATACCAATCGGCGCTATCTGATATGTGAGGTCACTATCTATCTGATAATCTGTCTGGAAGATTGAAACTTCATTTGCTGAACCAACTTCATTGGCGGTAAATACAAGTCTCAACTTACCAGTATATGTGACATCACCTCCGCTACCATGATGATTAGTTCCACTAACTCTCTTAACTCTAGCTAGGCGCACATGTTCCCACTTCTTTGGCATCGACACGTGCATATCCCAGATCCAACCATCTGGCACCTCTTCTGTGCTTGTGCCACCAACGACGTATGGTTGAACTAGGAATGGAAACAAAGCCTGGTGACCAAGTCTTAGGTTAATAGTATCGAGTGTCTTAGCAATTATTAACTGCCGCATGGCGATGTCAGCCATCGGCCTATTCAAAACATCAAAATACGCAGGATCTCCGGCCACTAGCCATCTAATCGCTAAAGATGCATCTGTATTGAGGCGACTGAATAAGCTACCAGGAGCAATAGATGGGACTAAATTAGGATTAAAAACTGGCATCTAAGCCACCTCCATCTTAGATTCCTAGACCCCCAGTTTTGTAATTGGTATCGGCTTCCTTGGTGTCATCCTTTTCCCTGGTAGCCATTAGCGCCGGTATAACCGCTTGGTGCAATGGACCTTTTGGCTCAGCTTGCGCGACAAGGTCCTTAAATGCAAGAATGGCTTGCTCGGCCTTCTTCCTTGCGTCAGTCCCGGATTGCATTTTTGGAACTTTTAGTTTAAGATTATCTTCTGCCCTTTTAACCTCTTTCCTAAATGGATCAAGAAATCTTTCAGCTTCTTCGTCGTAATCCGACTGTTTTTTTTCAATATCACCGAGTCTGGTCGGCTTCTCAGGACTACTTGGTCCCTGCGGAGCAACCTCTTCCGTATATAAAGAACGCAATTTCACTTATGTACCCTCAAGAATCTGTGGTATTTTTGATAGGCACGTCACCATATCTAATTTTTGAATATAAGTTCTCTTAGCTTATCAATTATAGTGCGTTTGTCTATAGACGGATCACTATCATATAGTTCTTGTACATATTTCAATGCCTTACCAACCATAGGACCTTGTGGAACACCAAGTTCTTTCATGATTTCTTCGCCGCTAATAACTTTTTGCTTAAGTGGTGACTGTACAGAGGCATCCTTCAACTTCGCAAATCTTGCCTTGAATGTCTTAAACATCGATTTGTCTGCAGATGGATGCGCTTCATAATCGGCTTGCATTAGATCGAGTGCATTAGTTAAATTTTCGTCACTTTCAACTCCTCTGGCGAATTTTCTCAAGGCTTTGTCGGATAATTCCTCAGAAGCTGGCCTCAGAGACATGTGCTTCTGAATTATGATTACAACTTTAGCAATCACATCACCTGGAAATCTTAACCTTTTCAATATATCGGATGCCATTTCTGCGCTAACATCCTCATGCCCTATGAATTCATAGCCCTTAACTTGATGCGGCTGTCTTGTGCCTGGTTTTCCAATATCGTGTAGTAGCGCGGCCAGTCTAGTTATCAATGATGGGGGAGTGCTTTCAATAACATCCATTGTATGCTCAAACGCATCTTTATCATGATAAATTCCTTGCTCTAGCCCAACCATTGGGCTGAATTCTGGGATAATATAACTCAGCAATCCAGTATCGCGCAGCATTCTGATGGCATACGCTGGCTTAGACGATAATAGCATCTTTTCTAATTCGTCTTTAATCCTTTCTTGTGATATATTCTTGAGCCTATTAGCATTCTTCTTAATACTATCAATAACATTCTGATTGACTTCGAAACCATATTTAGACGCAAACCTGATGACTCGGAGCATTCTCAATGGATCGCCAAACTTTGGATGCCCGAAAGTATCGTCTGGATTGGTTGGCGTGCGTAGAACACCATTTTTGATATCTTCAATTCCATGCCCGGTTAAATCAAGTATTTGCCCAGTTGATATATTCTTATATAAAGCATTGATGGTTAAATCTCTGCGAAAGGCATCGCCATTCATAGTCGTCTTTCGCACTACTATGCTCTGCCTATCATCTGGTATTTCATTCTCCTCAGCTCTTGGCATTACGCATTCTATATCAATACCAGACAAATCTTGACCTAGATGGGATAATCTTCTCAAGGAGAACATCGCGGTGCCAAATCTTGGATATATGACTGGATTTGATCCCTCTTTATGAATTCCTAGGGTTTTAGTGAGCCACTCTGCGAATTTAATACCACCATTGTCTTCATCAATTACTAAGTCTATATCATTTGATTGCTTACCCATTATTTCGTCTCTAACGAATCCACCAGCAATATATACTCTACCTTCATATGGTGTCCCAGCAATAGTTCTTCTAATAAGATCTATGGCGGCTTCTTCTTTAGCGCCTTCGCTTAATACATATAACTTCATTCTTCCTTTAATGCCTTATAATATAACAATTTACATCTCTTACGATCGATTTCATCAAGTTCAGGCAATACCTCTCTTTCAATAAAATCCCAAGTAATTTTATTCCTTTTAATTAACTCAGCAACATCACCCCTATCTTTAAATCTATTTGCCCGCAATTTCATGATTAGTAACCTTTGCAGACTAGCAACATGTAAACCAGGCGTTTTATTTACAACCTCTGGGAATTTATCGCTTGATTTATTTGTTATAACCACCCCTGTTGGGCACAAATTTATTTTCACGTCGGATGGTTTATGTAGGAAACTTGAACGCCCAACAAAATCAAATTCATTATTCTTTAATAAATAATCACCAAGTTTATTGGCATCATCAACCGAAGTGATTATATCAATATCTTCGGTGTTTCTTCGGTAATTATATGCAGATAAGGCTGATCCACCAATCATCTCCGCCGATATACCTAATTTTTCTAATAAGTCATTAAGATAGTGCGATAGCCTGTCTCTGTTTTCAAACAACAAAAGGCTTTGATGCAAGAGTTGCAAATGCATTTCACTCTATCTCTTAACTAAGAATTATCCTCCATCGTGTTAGTATTTCAAAGTCCCCTGATTTCTTAATCGGTGATTTGAGTACGCGATGAGAGAAAATCCTCAGTGTATCGCGATACACTCCGACGTCGCCGACTATTGGGTTCTGATTGTTATCGGCTGGTACCCTATCAAGTTGTAATTCCTTCCCTGTCGTGCTTTTGGCAATAACCAAATAGAATGGGCTTATTTGGTTTAGGCTTCCATGTTCACCGGAGCTATCCTCGGCTAGAGACACTATCTTGATCTGATCGCCCTGCTTGATTAGATCAACATCTGCGACATTATCTATATTGACCACATCACCGCCAGTAGCCTCGGATGGTATCGGATCGCCGATCATAGTACCACCAAGACCATCGAGGAAAATATCTCTCGGGTCTTTTTCACAAGCACCGACCAGGTTTACTGTCTTAGCAGACACCAATGCGACTTCTGTGATTGTGAAATAATCGCTATCACTCGCTCCAAATCCATTATATTCAGTGTCTTTTAGTGTAGTTTCAAACATTACGATATTATTCATCGCCCTAACGTCTTCTTGCAACAGCGGTGATCCAGCTGGTTGATATGATGGCTCAAACGTAACGCTCTCAACCCTCTTCAGGGGTCTGTCTGGTTCTGCAATCGGGATTGCATTAATTAAACCGCCATTATAGAAGGCTCCAGGTTCAAGCCTGATTGGAACAGGTAATCCTGTGACAGAGTCCATTGTATAATAACGTGAATCATTCGTGTCAAGAGGAACACCATCAGAATCAAATGATGCACCAAACAAAATATACTTTATCCCAAAGTCTTCAGCGACATCAATGTCATTATCGACCCAAGCACCCTCAGTACCAGCATTCGGGTCCCATATCTTAGAGTATGGAATTCTGTGGCTAATTATTTCTTTCGCGAATATCTTAACTATATTGTGATCGCGAATTACATCTATTACATTGCCCCTTTTGTCTTTAATTATAAATTCTAGCTCTCCACGAGCATACGAATAAAGCTTTTCATCAAGTACAATTGGCCTTCTCATGCTGTCCTCTAAACTGGGGCCGTAATTAGATTGCCACTATTAGAGATAGTTACTTTATATCTAGTGCCATTAGGAGCTGCCATTATAAAGCTGGTAATATTATATGAAGCATCAACCGTAAAAAATTTGCTGATGGCGGCAGCTAGTTCTGACGATGAAACTAGTCTATCGGCTAGGCTAGAGCTAACCGCATCAAACCATCCCTTTAGCGTTAAGCCATCGGCAACTTGAATTACTTCACCAACATCAGACCAATCTGTCCCAGCGACACCATCGCCCGTTCTTATCTTCAAAATTGACGTGTTTAGATCGAACCAAAACGTTCCCTTGCGGAAATTAATTGGCTCGTTATAGGATGCCTGATTGGCAAGCAACCCAACCAGAAACATTCTCATCCAGTCAAATCTTGCTTGACCAGGCTCTGGAAATCTATCGTGATCTTGACCTGTCTCTCCGACATCATCTGTAAAATCAATCGGAGGGGCCGGTAATCTTATTCTGTTATCTGGAGTTTCGCTGGACATATTATATTACTCAAATGCCTTGTCGATCGCATCGTCCAATTTAACTCTATCAACGTTGGTGATTTTCCCCTTCCATCTTACGTCTGGTAATTTTAAGTCGCCATCGTGTATCTCAAGCTCGGTGCCAGCTGGAATGACCGTAACATTGTCATGGGCTACCAAGTCATTCTTGAGCTTTAACGCCTCCGACAATTTCTTTTTGAATGAGCGCCCATTATATTTATCGATCCCACCAAAGCTCTTACTTAGGCCAAATGAACTCCTAAATGGGCTCTGCTTTAATAGCACACTTCTAGTTGGAGATTTATATTGATCTTCGTTAATTACTTTAGTCGAAAAGATGAACAGGGCACCCTCCGGCATGTATTTGTCAACTTCCATTGCAACTAATTTGTTAATTTTACCACCCATATATTGCTCAACCAAATCGGGATCGCCAAGTTTTACTAAGTATCCTTGCCTATTACTCTCATTTATAGTTATATTATATCTAACACTATTGCTCCTGCAATAAGATTCAAAAACGCCAAAAATTTCTGTTAATCTTGGGTCTAACATCATTTATATCCAGATGTGTGCCCAGCCTTGTCTGACATCGGCGCTACGGCTGGCATAACTCCTTCAGTACTCAACCTTTTATATCTAGTCCTAAAGAATTGCGATACACCATCGGATATTGGCCCAACATCGTCAGTTAGCCCCATTACATGGCCATGATATTTTTTGAATCTTCTACCAGCGATATTGGGGTCAACGTCCCACATTTTGGCATCTATATTTGGGCGTAACGATAGCAAGTTGGATAGGTGGTTTATGTTGCAGCTGCCATTTGACAGATTAACCGCCAACCCTGGCACAGCCTTCCTTATCGCCACGGCGAGGTTACCAACCATGCCCTCCATCTCGCTCTGCATGTCATGCTTTAGTTCGGATATTTGATGTTCCAGTTGAGATATTTGAGTCTTGATCTGGTTTATCCTAGCCACCTTACCACCATCTATGTCGATGGTTTCAAGTTGGTTGTCAAGCATCTGTTCAAAATTCTGGTTGCTCATATGATGCACTCCACCATTAATTTATATTTGAGCCTGATGTTTGCTTCCTAAAGCATACAAATTTATGCTTCTTTTTGCCGAATGACTTAACTGCCCCAATTTCATCTGCATAATTGGCCTCTGATTTCTTTAGTTTTTGTGCGTGATCCCATAATGTTTTCTTGTGCATCGTCTTACCATCGATTATATAGAAATAATCTGGATCAATTTCATATAAGTATTTCCAGTTACATGCTTTGTAAATTGTACCATCATGACCATAAGTTTCATCGGCGAATGTAATTATAGCCGCAACATTAGGTATGTCGTTTAAATATATAGACACGAACTTTGATAAACACCAAGAAGCAAAATTTTTCTTATGATACCCATCGGCTATTGCAAACCTGGTTAGTTCTCTCACATTAGATGGTTCAGTATTAAGGTGGTTGGCAGATTCTTTGCGAGTTGGTACAGCAAACGCGCAAGCAGCCACGATTTTATGGTTAAATTTAGCACAATAGAACGAGCCACTTCTGCCAGCGGTAGCGGTATAGTGGTATTTGCCAAAAAATATCTTAGCTAGATCAATTGATAACTTTTCAATCGATACCGAACCAAAATCAAAATCAACATTAGCCGTTCGCTCTAATGATAGCCAATTAAGTAATAATCCCTTCACTGTTTCAAATGACTTAAAATCATGTTCCCATATTGTCTTTAATTCATATTTATCGTTATAATAAGTGCTTATGAATGTCGATTTTTGATTATCTCGCACAGTCTGCTCTGGTTTATTGTGGAAATAGTCGCCATTAACCTCTATTAATAAATTTCTATTACCGCGAGGAACCATACAGTCAAACTGATAAAATCCAACTTTGTATTCTGGAAAATATTTGATATTGAGGTCATCAAGTATGCTATATAAAATCAATTGTTGGGAGCTTGGGTTGGTGATGTTTATACACTTAGCACGCCAGGCCGGGTCATTTTTCCATTTTTCTTTTAACAGCAAACTATATTTTTCCTTGTGTTTATTTATCCCATCTATTGCCCTTTGCCTAATATTTGCGTCTTTCCACAATGCCTTTAGTTTATTTGAGACTTTGGTTCTAAAGGTCTCTTGGCTCCATAATTTCTTTGATCTGTCAGATAGCTTTTGCTTATATTCAGGCGTAGAATAAATTTTCGCTATTGAAGATGATAGTTTTAGTCTAGTCTCTGCAGATAACGGGCCGGTTTTTCTTTTGGCTAATTTACTGTTCTTTGCTGCTTGGCTACGAAATGAATTGGTTTTAACACTACAATCAAAACACAAATAATATCCTCTTTTGGCAATCGATCTCTTATAGCATTTATATAGTGTACTTGATTCTTTGCCGCATCGGCACTTAGCTATAACTTTAGATGTACCAATTAAGTTATTTGTAGCATCAACTAGCATGCCATATTTACTTATGGAGTTATCTCAAGCTGCCCGTATGAGAATTCATTGAAGCCAGATAGCTGGTCCTTAACCTCAACCTTCCTCATCTTGGCGCCGGGCCACATTCTAAACGCCACCTTACCAACCTCGATCGGACTAACCACAGGGAAAAATGGTGTATTGACTGGCACTGGGGTCGGCAATTTAGTAGACTCAGTTGGATCGGGTGGGATTAACAGTCTATTCCACCATATCCAGATCTGTTCATCCCTATACATAATTTCTAGTTCATTCCATTTTTCTTTCTCTCCGTTTATTGGATGCGGTAGATAACCGCCATAATAGCACTTAAAGTTCTCCGGCTCGCAACTCGGATGCTCAGTGCCATTAATTATGAAGCCATCTTGCGTATAAATTCTGCTGACTGCAAATTCTCCTGGCTTCATACCACGCACTAATTCATCCGATGGATCAACCGAGTAATTCAGTTCGTATGGCGTACCCATGTCGAGGGTGCCAACCTTAAACTGAAGCTGAATTGATTCGGCGCCACTATTGTCATTTACCGAGAATTCAAGTCTAACGCATGCGGCGTTATACTCAGCGTGCAAAAGTTGGGCCACTGTCGTATTACCAGGAACAGTGATAAACTCGCCAGGCTGATCAGTACCAGAACCTGAAGCAGTTATGTCTGTCCCAGTACCAGTGTCACATGTATTTTGCGATGTGCTTGGGACGAAGTCTTCGTCAAACAGGAACGGTTCAGACATTCCGACTAGAGCTACTGCGTCATCGTCCCATCTATCAAACGCGGCTTTGTAGTAATAATGCCATGTCTCGTCTCTAAACACGCCAGTTAACGTACGCAATACGCCACTTGGAGGCAGATCCTTCCAATGCGCTCCCTTAACAACTATATAATTGCACCCACGGAATGGGCCAGTTTCATAAATACCACGCCTAATAATCTTCAAGTAAACGTCATCGAAGCTATCAACTGGTGCCCTTAGCAGAATGTCATATGGCGGGAACTTACTAGCAGAAGGTTGCCCAATTAGGGCCTTCACATAAAAATTCTTGTGGTTAAAACGATGCCAGACATAGACCGGTCTCTCGGCATCAGATTCTGGGTCGGTTTGTTTAATAATCAACCCTGGCAATTCTGGGTCAACATCAGCAACAAACTGGTTATTGATCGGCACTCCTGATGGCTCGCCAGTTTTACCTTCAGAGAAAATGTCGAAACTGTCCCCAACCTCAGCACCCTTAGCATCACCATATACTGTCAACGCGGTCGCAGCATTTTGCAGAATCTTAAATGACTGGCCCTCCATCGGGCCATTAGTGAACTTCATATAATATCCAACCCATTGGTTGATGATAAATGAAAATGGAGGGGTGCACATACTCGCAAATGTGGCCTTGATAACCGTATTGGGCTGCGGAAGGTCTGGATTTGATTCGAATATCTCATAGACCGAGTCAGACCTCAATATTTGTTCGGACTCTGTTCCGCCGGTGATTTCGCCGTCATCGCTAAGGATCAGTCGATCCTCAAACACCGTAATTCCCCAAATCGTTCTTTCAAATAACCTAATATCAGAAACATCAACCTCATAGGCGTAACCTTCAGACGGCGCGCCTGGATGCAACTCCTCGCGTTCAATGAGCAGATCGCCAAATTTGATTGCACCAGACCACGACCATAACGCGAACGGATTGACCTTTGGTTCCTTGTTGAAATAGCGCCTTACAATCCTAGCCCCGCCAGTAGATTCACCAACCTGGAATTCCCAAATCTGCACCAAAGTACCAATTGGTAATAGATCAACCGTCGCATCAAGCACCAACGATTGGGCGTTATCTAGCGCATCTGGTGAATTTCCTGGATTGTTATATTGCCATACATTGATTGCAGAGAACTCATCCCCAACGACCTTCTCGTTGTCAACATTCCAGAATTTTACCTTATATTGATTATCGGCAATGACCGTCGATGAATATCCTGTGACTATTCCCATACGACGAGTTAACGAATGCCCATTATAAAGGATCTGGCCGAGCATATCCGGATCTTTATCTAAATCAAGTTCGAATCTGATCTGATTCCCGCTATTGTCTAGACCAGTAAACCATACTGCCTCAACCTTTCCGCTTGCCCCAGGCGTCATCGACCATCCAATTTGAGTTGATAGGTCACCATTCCTAGCTAGGACGGCGTGTATCTCGCCATAGCCTGGAGCGATAGAGTTTTCATATCTCTTAAAGATAAACGCCGGATAGCTACTCTTTTTATTCAATGTTGGTAAAGGATTTGATGGATCAATAATTGTATTCTCTGGCATCAAATAGACTTTTAGTTCACCATATGAGTTGACGCCAGGAAGCTTACCGGCGCAAGACGGTGGTCTAATCGATGCAACGTCAGACTCGTCTTGAATCCAGAATATTTGTGCGCATTCTTCACAACTACAGTTAAGCGGAATTGGAGAATCAACCGTAAATCTAATAACATTACCAATGCGCTCAAGGGAAATGAATTCAGTTCCAGCCGCCAGGATTATATCACCTTGCATCCACCCACCATCGTCTGGGAAACCGGCACCCTGGAACCCGAGAACACCAAGCCTAGTTTGTACAAGCTCATCAAGCTTACTTTTATCATCGCGATCCATCAGCCCCTTGCGGAGATTAGTCGCAATAGGCACTGGATCTTCATTGACGTGAGTTTGACCATGGAATGATGGTATAACTACCGAGCTAGGTGATGCCCAGAAGGTTTTAGTTTCAGCATCATATTGATATCCAGTCGTAAGCCCATCAGGGCCACGAACAGATACGAATTGCTGATCTGCTACTTCTGACGACGGCGGGATCTTATAATCTGTCATAACAATCTCCATTACTAGTTCTATTTATATTTGACGACTTGCGCGCAAGCAAAAATCAATACAAAGAATGGTCCACGTGAAATCAAAATATAGAATTAATCTAGATCGATTACATGAATCGGAAACGATATCATATTGGTTTGGATATCTCAAGGCTAGGGCATATATGTTCAAGGATAGGGGTAGACTAAGGTGTCGCGCCCCAATATCCGATATCGGCCATCTATTTAAGCTGTCCAGAACTTTGGGCACAATAAAAATGCCCTCTAAGATATCGTCTGGATATGGCCAATATGCACAATTAATCATTGATAGCCAAGAATTATGCTCTTTATTAAGATCTTATGGGTGGGACTCATTGCCATCAGATAAATTAGATTCTAGACATACAATCAGAGGACTTCTAGATGGCGGAGGATCAGTTTGTAGAAATGGTAATGGTATTCAATCGCGATATAGAAGAATTACCTTTAATTTGAAGGACATTTCATTATTAAAATGGATTATGAGTCACCTTGGTAATAGAAAGATATGCAAACACCATATTAGTTGGGTTGGAGCTAGAGCCAACGAAATATTAAAGCTTATATATTTAAATCAATCAATATGTCTTGGCAGAAAGTTGAGATCAGCTGAATTATTTAGCGTACCGGTGGCTTCCCCAAGCGGGCATTTACCAATATACAATTCATATCGATGACAATTGCACCCATCATAATGGCACCCATATTTATCGTGGGTAGACTCTGGGTGTCCACAGATACACATCTTATTCTCTGCATTACCCACCGATTGGTCTCCAGACAGGTACGGAATCAGTTTCTATCCTTACATATAATCTGTTGGTCTTCGAATTATAATAGTGCTTGTTCCTAAACGTTCTCGGATCTGGTTCAATAGATGCCATCGCAACAGGCAGTATATCATATAACTTTTCGGCCATAGCCGATGGCATAACCGCACTTAACGATGGGGCAATCAGCTCACTCGCGGCTCTAATTCTCCTTATAGATAATATAAATGGCGGAGGCGGCGGAGGCGGCGGAGGCGACTCGACATTACACGGATTGGAACTGATTCGTTCGCCTCCATAATTAGGAACAGGGTTATAAGCCCTAACACGATACCAATAAATACCTTTACCCTTGCTGGAGATCATCAAACTGTTGACATCTCCGACATCCAGATAGGAACCCCACACAATTGGCTGCCCAACCCCTTCGGATAGTTCGTAGCCGGAAGCTCCGTCCAGATCCGCCCAGCTGACCGTGAAGTTGCCGCTTGCTGAGCTGGCAGGGACGAGGATCCAAGCTGGGACGCCAGGATGGATGTAGCCATCCCAGGTCCATGGACCGCCAACCCCCATGATGTTACCGAGACCGGTGAATCCGACTGTGACCCTGAATCTAATGGACACATCGGACCATTCGGCGGTCCATTCGTCCGGCTCGACAACCAAGGTGTAGTCAGCCCCAACCCCATCTGCTTGGGATGGGAACACCCAAGACGGATCGGATGGTCTAGTGACCACCGGAGTCCAGCCGCCACCATCGACTGACTTCTCGATGGAGACGAGGTTGATGTTGATGGGATCGTAGATTCCAGTTCCGAAGAGCTTGCCGGAGACTTCCGCTAAATGTCCATTTGGCCAGTTCCGATGGACCATGGTCAAGACACGGACAGCAACCTGATCGAGGGTGTTGACGGTCTGTTCTTGACTCTTGCGGAGCATGCCGGTCTTGGTGCCACCCAACACCACGAGCAGACCCTGACTCTTGGCGAGACGGCCAGCGCGTGGCACGCCCTGAATCCAGATCCCCTGCGAGCTCTTCCTCAGGGTGTAGCTCATGGGTTGTTCTGCTTGAAGTAGGACAGGAAGTTGACCGCCTTGTTGACCGCACCGAGGTCAGCCAAAGCGTCCCACATGAATTTGTGGATCACGTTGCCCTTGTACCTACCGATCTGTCCGGTTCCGGCTCCGCCAGCAGCATCCGAGATGAGGAGGTCCGAGAACCCAGGCCCGAGAGTCAAGCCAGCCCACGTGGATGCAGACTTCGACATGGCGCCGAAGACTAGCATCATAGGATCTGTCAGGACCGGAGGAGTCAATGGAGTGATGGGTTCATTGGCCCCTCCTTGGTCAGCAATGATGGACATGACCCCAGCTGTCCGGGAGAAGCGCATAACGTCCCCATCAGCCAGCACGTGAGCTCCAGCGCTGATGACGCAAGATCCGTTCTCTTGGAAGTAGAGACCGGTCCCTAGGAAGTTGGTTCCGGACGTGGACTGGACTACCCAGCCGAATCCTCGGTTGGAAGCCTCTAGAACCACGGCGAACAAGGCGTAGGATGCACCAACAGCCAGGTTCTGTACTCCCGGATA
>Ga0315274_10000575_pt1 | contig 56963 bp, 46 predicted proteins | sample YL17G02_20_MG_FD_203700 | JGI IMG/M metagenome (GOLD analysis project Ga0315274, IMG submission 203700) | Sediment microbial communities from Yellowstone Lake, YNP, Wyoming, USA - YL17G02_20 | ecosystem: Environmental > Aquatic > Freshwater > Lake > Sediment | place: USA: Wyoming | collected...
AGGCCCTCGTCTGGGAACTGGAAGTCGGAGCTTGGCGGGTAGACGGCGTCGTATTTTCCGGTTCGGTATATGCACGCGGATGTGACGGGCAATCCGGCGATCTCGAGGTCTCCGGCCAACGCGAGTTGGAAGTAAGCCAGCGCTCGGCGCAGTATGGCTTTCTTCAGCCGGTCGCCTTCTATCCCCGGATACTCGCCGTCCATCGGGTCGGGTTCGTAGCCGTTCACGAACAAGCCGACGGCGGGATCGAGATAGATGTTATCGTCGATCAGTTTGAACAGCGTTGTCCCCTTCTCTTTCGCCCAGGCCGCAACCTCGGCGGCTAGGACGGCCGCGAACGTCCCGTCCTTGTCGCGCACGTGACCATTCTCGCCGAGGGACCGCGGGTCGGGAGGCGGCCCGCCCAACATCGAAAAGCCATTGCTCTGTTCCATGGCCCCGATGTTGATTGACCGGTTCCCCCCCTCCATGGCCAGACACTCCTGAACGAAAGGATCGCAGGTCAGCGGGTTGTCGGGATGTCGTCCTTCGGAGAGCTTGAGATACTCGGCGTACCTGCCATGCTTGCCCTTCCAGATCTCGCGCGTCGCCGCGGCCAAGGCCGCGAAGCCGACCCATGTCTTGAGAACGCCTATCCCGTTCGCGAGGGCAACCTTGGTTATGCAATCCGAAGTCGTGTGGGACAAGGTGATAAACTTCTTCTCGACGTCAGGAATCCTCCCGTGGCGCTCTATGTCCCTGTGGATGCGGTACCAGATGATCAGAGCCCAAAGCTCGTCTGCCGGAAGGAGCGTCCAATCCCGGTCATCATACATGAAGCGCTGCTCTTCGGGCGCCTTGACAACGACGCCGCAGCGATCCGCGTCGGGATCCGTTCCGATGAGAACGTCTATGTCCTGGAACTTGCCGGGATACTCCTCCTTGAAGGCGTCGACCGCGACGCAGGCGGCGCGAGGGTCTCCGGGGTCGGGCTGTTGCTCCAGGCCGGGAGCGCTTCGGAATGAGGGAAACAGGCCGTTGCAGTCGTTCAGGCCGCGTTTCGTGACCGGCCACACCCGCTTGAATCCCACTTCTTCCAGAAGCCTTGGCACGGCGACATTCCCCGAACCATGGAAGGCGCAGAAGCCGATCTCCAGCGGGTTGGGCGCGCGGGCCTGTCGCTCCGCCAGATCCGCGGTCATCAGGAATGACTTGACGTGCTCGCGATGCCTCTCATGCATATTGATGAGGTTCGCCTCCTTGCCCGCGTAGTCAAATCCTTTCACCGGCGCGTCGCCGCCGAGGAAGTAAAGCTTCTCATTGGGCGCGTCCTCGAACGAGCAAAGCATGATGTCGTCCGTTCGGGCTTTGCGGATATAGCCATCGTACATCGCTTCGCGCTCTTCCGGATCGAACTGCGACCCGTTGCCGCAGGAGAGCTTGTACCCGTTGTAGCGGTAATCGTTGTGACTGGCCGAGATGAGAATCCCGAGGTCCGCGCGAACCGCGGAATCCGGGATCGCGTAGGTTACCTCCGGGTAGGGACAGGGAGCGTCGAAGAAGTAGACCGTGTATCCGTAAGCCAGGAACAGTTGTGCGACAATGGCGGCAAGATCGAGGCCTCTTATGCGGCTGTCGTAGCCAATGACGATCTTCTCAAGATTCCTGTCCTTGCCGAATCTGGCAACGCCCGCCGAGGTCAACAGCAACACAATGTTGTTGAAAGTGTTTGGCCCTTTCAGAATCGGCGCGTCCAAACCCTTCTCTTTCAGTTGGACTATGGATTCCTTGTCGAAAGCCATCATGCCGCGGATTCCGCCGGTCCCGAAGCGCATCGGCTGTCGGAAGGCGTTCACGATGTCGCGCCACTTCCGTTGTTGAACGGCGCGGGTAAGGCCGCTCTTCAGGGAGGGGGAAATCCGGTCGATATTCGGGTCGGTCAGCCATTTCTCGAAGTGGGGAATTGTGTGCGCCATAGCGGACCGGTAGAGCTGCTCGTCTATCTGCCCGGAGGCCTTTGCCTCCTCGAGGTAGCCGCTGACGCCGTCGCGGGCGCGCGCGATAACGGCGCTGATGCTCTCGAAGCCGGCGGTCGGATCTTCGCTTGCATGGGTCTTCATGATGTCACCCGTCAGGCGGCAACCGCGCTCATGCAGGTCGCGCGTTTGCCGCCTTCCCTTAGGCGCATTGAACCGGAGGGAAAGGCGGCCGTCCTCATCGAGGCACAGGGGACCCATCTGAGCCGGCGGCTTTGCTTTCCCTGCGCAGGTTCCGCCTCTCACTCGGCTATTTCCGAGTACCACGGGGGATCTAGCGAGTCAAGGACAAACCGTTTCTCAGCTCCGGACGCCGGACGCAAAGCCGCCTGAGTCCAACTTCTATGTCGCGCACTCGCGCCGGACGCCGAACGACCGCGAGCGGGTTTCGGCCAAGATCCCGGGAGAGCGCCTGGAGCCGCGGCCAAAGAGGCGCGCGCTTTTTGTTGCAATCGGAGACGCGAGACGAAACAATCCCATGGCGCTCCGGTTTGTGAAAGCGCCCGCCGGCCGCAAGGGCTTTGCCGGAAGCGAGAAACGCTTGTCGCCTCTGGTCGCCGATGCGGCGAGACGCGAAGCGGGACCGAGAACACGCGCGCCCCTCCCACACCCGGCCGGCGCTCGGGAATGAGATGCGAAAGGACGAGACCTCATGCTAGACTCCCCCGCGCCCCAGGAATCCGCCAAGAAGAATGCCGCGACGAACGCCCGTGAGATCGTCCAGTGCCACTTCATCTCCAACACGCACTGGGACCGCGAGTGGCGCTACTCGGCGCAGCGGACTCGCTACGCCGTCGTCGAGCTGCTCGACATGCTCTTCGACATCATCGAGAAAGAGCCCGAGTACCGGACTTTCCATCTCGACTCGCAGACGCTTCCCTTGCAGGACTACCTCGAGATCCGGCCCGAGATGGAAGAGACGGTGCGACGACACGTCCAGTCGAAGAAGCTCGTCGTCGGGCCGTGGTTTTGCCTGCCGGACGAGTTCTGCGTCGCCGGAGAGTCCCTCATCCGAAACCTCTTGCTCGGCCATCGCATCGCCCGGCGCTACGGCGAACCGAGCAAGACGGGCTATTCGCCCTTCGGCTGGGGCCAGATCTCGCAACTGCCCCAGATCTACAAGGGCTTCGGCATTCACGTCGCGTCGTTTTACCGCGGCGTGAACGCCGAGGTCTCCCGCCGCTCCGAGTTCTATTGGGAGGCGCCCGACGGCACGCGCATCGTCGCCTCGCGCTTGTCGAGGCGACCGCGTTACAACGTGTGGTACATCATCCACCGCCGCGTGTTCCAGGCCCTCGAAGACTGCAACCACCGCGTCTTCCCCTGGCGTCTCGGCGGCGCTCCGTTCGGGTTGATCGACCGCCAGTTCGCGACTCTCGACATGCAGTACGCCCATCCGATCTACCGCTACGAAGAGAAGCGCCTCGAAGACGCCGTGCGTCAAGCGCTCCACGAGCAGGACGGCGACTGGACCACTCCGCACCGTTTCTGGTCCGAAGGGCACGACAGCTCCGCCCCCGATCATCGCGAGGTGCGCATGATCGAAGACGCCGATCGCATTCTCGGCGACAAGGCCCGCGTCTTCCACAGCACCGTGGCCGAATGGGAGCAGGGCATCCTCGCCCACGAGAACCCGGACTGGCCCGTCGCGCGCGGCGAGATGCGCCGCACGGCCGACGAAACGAGCTCGTCGGGTCTCATGGGCGACATCAGCTCGGCGCGCATGTATATCAAGCAGGAGAATTTCGCCGCCGAACGCGACTTGATGCTCTACGCCGAGCCGCTGTCGGTCTTCGCTTCCCTTCTCGGCGCCCCTTACCCGCGGGGGTTCCTGGACGTCGCCGCAAACTGGCTGCTTCAGAACCACGGCCACGACTCGATTGGCGCGTGCAGTCGCGACGTCGTGCACGACGACATGATGTTCCGCTTCCGCCAAGCGCGCGAGATCGCCGCCTGCCTCATTGAGAAGGCGATGCAGCGCATCGCGGGCGCCGTTGACGTTTCTGGCCTTGGCGAGGACGACGTCGCCATCGTCGTCTTTAATCCGACGCCGCACCCCCGCACCGAAGTCGCCGAAATCGTTCTGAACGTCCCGGCCGAAGTGAAGTTCGACCGTCTGAAGCTTGTCGCCTCGCTTGCCGACGAGTCGGGCCGCGCGTTGGAAACCGAGATTCTCGACGCGCGCAAGAAGAGCCACATCATCCAAAGCCCGAACGACTGCGCCAACGTCGTTCCGGCGACGCAGGTCCGCATGCTCGCGCGATTCGAAGATCTCCCCCCCATGGGCTGGCGCGCCTTCCGCCTCGTTCCGATCGAGAGGCGCCGATGGGCAGACAATCCGCGCTCCATGCGAAGGGGCCTGCGCGGCATGGAAAACGAATTTCTGAAGGTCGAGATCCAAGACAACGGCGCCCTCAGCGTCGCCCACAAGGAGACCGGCCGCGTCTACAGGAACCAAGGCGTGTTCCTGGACGAGGGCGAACGCGGCAATCCCTGGCAGCACTTCGCGCCCGTCCACGACCGCGCCTACACGACCGCCAACGAGCGTCCCGAGATCGCGCTCGTCCGCGACAACGGCCTCGAGACGGCTTACGAGGCGCGTTTCGACTGGCGCCTTCCTGAGTCGCGCGACGACGCGCGTCAGTCTCGCAGCCGGCGCATGAGGAACCTGCCCATCACAAACACCATCACCCTGCGCAAAGGCCAGCCGTGGGTTGAGATATCCACCGAGATCGACAACCAGATCGAGGACCACATGCTCCGCGCCCTCTTTCCGTCGGGCGTCCAAACCGACACGGTTCACGCTCAGGGCCAGTTCGACGTCGTCGAGCGCAACATCCCGATCCCCGACATGAGCCGCTACGTCGAGCCGTACCATCCGGTGTTTCCGATGAATTCCTTTGTGGACATCTCCGACGGCGAGCGCGGGCTGGCTGTCATCAACGAGGGACTGAAGGCGTACGAGGCGATGGACGACGCCGACCGCACGATCGCCGTCACGCTCTTGCGCTGCTTCCCGCTCCAGATCTGCGTGATTGAAATGGAGGACTACAGCGAGACGGACAAGGGCTCCCAGTGCCTCGGACGGCACGTCTTCCGCTACTCGATCATGCCCCACGCGGGCGACTGGGAGAAGGGCGGCGTCTGGCCAGCGAGCGAAAAGCACAACGGCCACTTGCGGATCGCCCAGATCGGCACGCACCCGCACGGCCATCTCCCCTCGAGCGGCTCGTTCCTCGAGGTTGACCCGCGCCTGCACGTCAGCGCCGTCAAGCGAAGCGAATCGGGCGCGGGGTGGATCGTGCGCCTCTTCAACCCGAGCGACGATCTGATCCGAACGACGCTGCGCCTGAACGGCGGGTTGCGCGAGCCGGAGAGAACGCTTTCGCCGGTCGAAGCGACCCAAGTTGAGCAGAAACTCCCCGGCGCGTCGGACCAGCGCTGGGCCGCAGCCCGCATTGTGAGTCTCGAAGAAGTCCCCTGCCAAAACTTGGAGCTATCCGAAGACGGCGCCGTCGAGCTGGAAATCACGGGCAAGAAGATCGTCACCGTGGAGTTTCTGTCGCGCGTTTAGCGCCGCGAGCGACCCTTTCCTTCTCGGGGATGCGCAAGCGGGGATGCGCAAGGATCTGTTCGTGGCGCTTTCCGGAAGGCCGTTTGCGTCGCCGCGCCCGCGCGGCTACATGATGTGAAGCGCGATGGTAAGGGTCCCGTAACGCTCGATCCCCACGACTGCGAGGCCCGGCGGGCGGCTCGTGGGCAAGGCCGGTGCTGTGTCTTCCCTCTCGTATGCGTTTGTTTTGATTTTTGTGCCTTCTGATGCTTCGCAGTTCTATGAATTGGTCTACGGTTTCGCGGTCGGCGATTCGTTCGCGGCTTTCGCAGCCCGCCGTAGCGCGTCCTCATAGATCGGGGGCAGGTTTTCCCGCTTGCCGCTCTCGGTCCACCAGCGCGGCTGCTGGCTATAGATCCAAACGTATTCATCGGTCGTCTCAAGCGCCTCGCGCACCATCGCCTCGAAGAGCTCCGGCGGCAGGGGGTTCTTCGACGTATCCCGACAATCCCACCCTTTCTTTGCAGAGTCGAAATCCATCCAGATGCCATGCGAGTGGGTGAAGAACTTGTCATATCGAAGCAGGTCGGCCACGATCGGACGCAGATCGCTGCGCATCATTTTGCATCCGGCGACGAACTGCTCGGGCTGCTTGTACTGGTAAGCGCCTTCGTTGCCGTCCACGAGCCTTATCCGGCCGCGTGCCGCCTCCGTCATGCCGTCCAAGAAGGGCGCCAGCAGACCGTAGCCCACTTGCGCCAGAGTGCGGTTGCCGTTTTGCATCTGCTCCCACGGAAGGCTGTAGCCGAAGGTCAGGAGGATGATCCCATCGGGATAGCCCTGCTGAAACGCTTCCATCACCTCGCGCCCACGTCGGCGTGCCTGGGCGGCGTATTCGTCCCAGGATTTCGAGCCCGCATCGCGCTGCTCGGAATAACAGAAGAGGCGCGGCTTGTGGTAGGACTCGATATCGAACAGGATGCCTTTGCACCGCCCCTCGCGAGCTGCCCGCGCCGCGAGTCGGGCGTTGTTCACAACGGTGGAGAAATCGTCGAACCAGTCGACTCCACTCACGTTGAGCCGCAGGAAGTTATGGTTGAAGCGGCCAAAGGAGGTGGCCTGGAGATCCTGGATGGCGGGCCGCAGTTCCGCCTCGGTGAAGGCGTGCTGCCCCCATGCTTCATTGTAAAAGGAACCAACGGCGCCGTCGGGCTTGGTGTAGTTGACGATGAATACGCAGCCGCTGAAGGGCGAGTGCTGCATCTCGCGGATGTGCTTCCGCAGGTAGGCCGTGTCCGGCTGGTCCCAGCCGAATTCGATCAGTTTCTTTGCCGGCAGTCGGTCAGGAAAATGACCGCCAACAGACACACCACCAAGCAGGAGCAGTGGCAGAGCAAGCGCAAACGACTTCTTCATAGGTAAACTCCTTTGAACCAGAGGACAGAATCAGGGGGAATCAGGGGACACAATACATTTCCGCCACACGGAATCCGAATCGGGGCACGGAAGGAATCGGGGCGGAACCGGGCGGCCTGATCCCGACTGTCTCCCCTGACGGACCGTGGTCCGAGCGGCGGAGCGGCATTAGGAAAACATCGCCGCAAGATACCCGACGACGTAGCTGCCGGCCCGATAGGGCATGGCGTCCGCCGAGGTGGCTTGGCCGAGAATCGTGGCCTGCGTCGCGCCGAGACGTTGCGACAGAAGCATCGCGGCGGCGATCGGCCCCGCGCCGCACGCCATCGCCCGCCGCGAGTCGGTCTCCTCGTAGAACGCGTCCACGTCCATCGTCCTCACCGCCTCCGCCAGGCGCCGGTCTGACTGGCGGCACCGGTCGAGCGAGTCCCCGTGATAGGCGTCCGAACTGGCGACAAAGGCGATCTTCCCGCGTTCCATTCCCGCCGTTTCCGCGCACAACGCCGCGATCGCCTCGACCACCTTCTTGATGTTGCCTTTGCTCTGATCGCCGATCAGCAGGGGCACGAGTCCCGCCTGCGGGCAGGCGACTTGCAGGAACGGAATCTGGACTTCCAAGGAGTGCTCTTGCGTCTCCGCCCCTCGTTCGCAGCCCAGGCCGGGAAGCCGCTCTTTGAGGCCGGCGACGGTTTCGCCGTCAATAGGGCAGTCTCCCAGAGGCGTCGAGTAAGCCGGCCCGTCCCAGATCGAAGCGAGAGGGAAAAAGCTGTGATGACTGGGCGCGAAAACAAACACCGTGCTTGGGGATAGGTCGCGCAACTGGCGATAGACGCGCCCCGCCGTGCCGCCTGAGAAGGTGTAGCCCGCATGGGGCGAGACGAACCCGATGGGAGGGTCCTCGCTTTCGACCGACGGCGCGGCGTCGATCGCGCGCTCCACCTCCCGCCGCAACTCCTGCGGCCCCGCCGGGTAGAACCGCCCCGCCTGACCGGCCGGTCGCGCCGAGCCGCTTTTGCTCCACTTCATGATCCAACCCTCCTTCCGGGCGGAGGATTCGCGTGTTAGACGCGTCTTCTTAGTGTCGCCCCGCTCGACCACCAATCATACCGGAGAATCGACCGTCGCGGTCAAGGCCGAACCTGCCCCGACCCGGATCATGTCGGGCGCCCTCCGGGCCCTCTCGGGCGGTCGCCGGCCGGAGGCCGCCTCCCCCGCTGAAAGGCCGGCGCCCGCGTCGCGCCGGGATCACCCGATCTTGTCGAAGCCGACGTAGGGCTGGAGCGCCTGGGGAATGGCGATCGTCCCGTCTTCTTGCTGGCCCGTTTCGAGCAGGGCGATCATCAGGCGGGGCAGCGCCACGCCCGAGCCGTTGAGCGTGTGGACGAACTCCGGCTTCGCGCCGCGTTCGCGGCGGAACCGGATGTTGGCCCGGCGCGCCTGAAAATCCTCGAAATTCGAGCAGGAGCTGACCTCCAGATAGCGCCCGACGCCCGGCGCCCAGATCTCCAGATCGTAGCATTTCGCGGCGGTGAAACCCAGGTCCGCCGTGCACAACTGTACGACTCGATAGTGCAAGCCGAGGGACTGGAGCACGGCCTCGGCGTGCCCGCGCAGGATCTCGAGCTCCTCGTAGGACTCATCCGGCAGAACCGTGCGCACCAGCTCGACCTTGTCGAACTGGTGCGTGCGGAGCATGCCGCGCGTGTCCTTGCCCGCGGCGCCCGCCTCGCGCCGGAAGCAAGGCGTGTAGCAGACGTAGGTTCTCGGCAGTTCGACGGCGTTGAGGATCTCGCCCGCGTGCAGGTTCGTCACCGGCACCTCGGCCGTCGGGATGAGGAACAGGTCGTCCTCCGAAATCCGGTACAGCTCGTTCTCGAATTTCGGCAGCTGACCGGTGCCCGTCATCGTCTCGCGCGTCACAATGTAGGGAACGCGGACTTCCGTGTAGCCGTGCTTTTCCACGTGCAGGTCGATCATGTAGTTGATGAGCCCCCGCTGGAGGCGAGCGCCCGCGCCCTGCAGGGCGAAGAACATGCTGCCGCTCAACTTCGCGCCGCGGTCGAACTGCGCGATCCCGAGCGACGCGCCCAGTTCCCAGTGCGTCTTGGGCTGGAGATCGAAGGCGGGCTTCTCCCCCCACTCGCTCACCGTAACGTTGTCCTCCTCGCTGGCGCCGACGGGCGTCGTCGCGTGCGGCAGGTTCGGAAGGTTCAAGAGAGCCGAGCGGATCTCATTGTCCACCTGCCCCAGTTCGTCATCGATGGACTTGGCCTCTTCGCCTATCTCGCGCACGCGCGCCTTGGCCGCCTCCGCATCGCCCCCTTCCTGCAAAATGCGACCGATCTTCTTCGAGGTCTCGTTGCGCTCCTTCTTGAGCTGTTCCGTTCGGAACGTGAGATCGCGGCGGCGCGAATCCAACCGCAGAACGCCATCCACCACGCCCGGATCGACTCCACGGTTCCTGAATCCCTCTTTCACGCGTTCGGCTTCCTTGCGGAAAAGCTGAATGTCAAGCATCGCGGTGAACCTTCCGAAGTTCCAGTTTGGGCCGGCGGTTGGGACCCCGATCCCGAACAGGCGCGCGAGGGCCGTTCCGGGACCGCGGGGCTTCACACCGAGGAACATATACCGGAACCTGGAGATTGGCAACCGTCAAAAAGCCGGGGCTCCCGCGAAACCGGCCCGCAATCCGTCGAAACCCGTCGCCAATAAAGCCTTGACCTTGTCTTTCTCCTCCTCGTAGCATGTATTCGCGTCAGCGGTTGCCGGTCAGAGGAGACGGATTTCCGCTATACTCCAAACTGGTCCATTCGGTCTGGGAAAGGCGCCTGCTCCCGACCGAGCGACGCCCCGCGGTCCCGCGCCAGGATGAGGCGTCAGGATGACGACACCAAGGCTCACGGAACGAGTCGACCTGCCTGATTTCCCCTTCGCCGTTGCCACGGACGAGGAGAAGTTGGCCGCCCACATTTCCAGACGCAAGAGTGGGGACTGGGAGTTGACGGGCGAGTCGTTCGCCGAGCTTCTCGCGCGGCTAAGCGAAGCGGGTTTCAAGGGAATTGACGAAGAGGGCTTGAGGAAGGCCATTCCCGACGTTCTTGACGGAAAACCTTTCCGTTTTGCGCGGGGCGTGGAACCGGTGGACGGCGCGGACGGCTGCGTCAAGTGCCACTTTGAGACGGACCCCGTCGAAAAGATCTGGGCGGCGAACGATGCGCAGCAGATCGACTTCCGCCGCCGCAATGAGATCAACAACGTCAAGGAGGGCGACCTCCTGGCCGAGGTCGTCACCCCAACGCCTCCGAAAAGCGGCGTGAACGTGATGGGGGAAGTCCTTGAAGGGAGACCGGGGCGCCCCGCCCGCCTGGTGGCGGGCAGGAACGTCCGGCTGAGCGACGACAAGCAGAGGGTCTTTGCCGGAATCGACGGCTGCGTCACGAAAATCGGCCGGAAGATCGCGGTCCACAACGTCAAGACGATTCAAGGCGACATCGATTTCCACACGGGCAACATCGACTTCAACGGCGACGTGGTTGTTGCCGGCGACGTGAAAGAGACCTTCTCCATAAAGGCGGCGGGCAACATCTGTGTCGCCGGCGGCGTGGACCGCGCCGAGCTTCGAGCGGGGGGCAACATTTGCGTCGAGGGCGGACTGTACGGCAAAGACGGGATTGTGGTCGAAGCGGACGGAAACATCTCGCTGGGTTTTGCCGAGAACGCCAATATCCGCGCCGGGGGAAGCATCTATGTTCGCAGTTCCCTGATCAACTGCCAAGTAGAAGCGGGATCGAAGATCCTCTTGAAAGCCGTCGGGAAATCGCTGATCGGCGGACGCATCAAGGCGCTCTACGGCGTGGACGCCAACAGTCTCGGCAATCCGCGGATTCCCACGAAGACCATCGTCGAGTTCGGGAAGAGCTGCGCCGAAGAAGAACAGCGTCTGCGTTCCATCGAGAAAGAGATGGAGGAGATCGGGCGGCAACAGAAAGGGGGAGATCAACTCCAGAGAAAACGGTTGAAGGCCCTCAACGCCGCTTTCGAGGACCTCAAAGCAGACGCCCGCAGGGCGGGGGGACAAGACGCGGAAGCGACTCAGGGCCTGCGCGTCATGGCCGCCGCCATCGAGAGGATGAAGTCAGACCAAGAGTGGGAGAATCCGGAGTTGGCCAAGCGTCTGGCGGAACTCGCCGAGGAGTATGAAGATCACAGGGCGGAACTCCTCCGCCTTCAACGAGCCCGCGTCAACGTTCGCCACGTCGCATACCCGGGCGTCGTGTTCGTGTCCGGCAAAGCCGCCTACGAAGTGAAGAACGAGATATCGCGCATGGTGTTCCAGCAGATGATCGGCAAGAACGAGATCGCCATGCACGCCATGAGCAAGCGGAAGGACGAAGAAGAGTAGACGGCCCTTCCCCTGGGGTCCGGCGGCGTGGCACACGGATCCCGTCCGCGCCGCCCCTGGCCGCGGAATCGCTCCAAGGCGCTCCCGGCGGGGGCGCGCCGTCGTTGCGCTTGCTGGCGGGGCCGCAACAGCGGTCCCCGCTGCTGTCTATTCCACCCCCGTGTGGCCGAAACCGCCCTCGCCGCGCGACGTGGCACTCACCGTTTTCACCTCCACCCATTCGATCCGTTCCACTTTCGCCACGACCATCTGCGCGATGCGATCGCCCCGCTGAACGGTGAACGGTTTCTCTCCCAGGTTCGCCAGGATCACATGGACCGGCCCCCGGTAGTCGGCGTCGATCGTCCCAGGGGAGTTCAGGACCGTGATTCCGTGTGTGAGCGCCAGTCCCGACCGCGGCCGCACCTGTGCTTCGCAGCCGATGGGCAGCGCGATGCGAAGACCCGTGGGAACCATCGCGATGCCGCCCGGGGCGATCCGGAGCGGCTCGTCGACCGCCGCCCTGAGATCCATGCCCGCCGCGCCTTGCGATTGGTACGCTGGAAGCGGCAGGTCCTCGCATCCCGCCTCGCGCTCTATCTCCACCCGAATCCGGTTTGCCGCTTCAGCCAAGCGCGCGCTCCTCTTCACAGCTGAGCCTTCATGAACCCCTGGCACACCTACACTTATGAGAATGTAGGGTGCAGCGGACCCCGGCTCTGGCGGCGCCCTATTCTCAGGGCAGGGCGGCTGTGCCACCCTTTCTCGCTCGCGGTCCGCGCGGTTCCCCTCGCCATCCCTCGCGGCGGCCGCAGAGGACCTCGGACCTCTCGTGGATCGCGAATCCGACCGGTCTGAACGGACCGCCGCAGCCGCTGCAAGCGCCCTGGCCGTCTGGTCCGCCGGCTCGGCGTCAACCGAACGGTCGCGTGCTGTGGCTCCCGCCGAAGGCGCGCCCCACTGTTTGCGCCGCCCGGCGGATTTCGTACCGAATCTGGATGAGACTCTGGATGAGGGCCATTTGTTGACATCGGTCGTAGTCGGGGCATTCGTAGCACTTCAAACGGTCTTCAGGATTCCCTATGAGATCCTCCATGAACCATCCGAAACTGACGCCAAAACAGGGCTTCATCGTTCCGATTTCCTCTGAGTCGCCGTTCATTCGTCATACTCCCCCGCCGCAATCCGGCGCGCCGGACGACGCAAGACGCAGAAGCCCGTTGCAGCGGCGTCAACCGCCTGCAGCCCATCCTCCTCCCGCCGCCGCGGCATGAAGAGTCGGGTCGCGGATCCCGCTCCGCAGATCAGTCCTCTTTCCTCTGGATGATCTCGGGCTTTGGCGTCTCCATCGCTACCCGGCTGCCCGGCGGCACGCTGTGCGTCAGCCAGACGTTTCCACTGACAATGCTCCCGCGCCCCACCACGGTCTCTCCCCCCAGAATCGTGGCGTGCGGGTAGATCGTCACGCCGTCCTCGATCGTCGGATGGCGCTTGACTCCGCGCAGAGATTGCCCCTTGCGGGGCGAAAAAGCTCCGAGCGTCACCCCGTGGTACATCTGGACCCGGTCTCCGATGACGGTGGTCTCGCCGATCACGACACCCGTGCCGTGGTCGATGAAGAAGGCCTCGCCGATCGTCGCGCCCGGATGGACGTCGATGCCGGTCTTATGGTGGGCGTGTTCGGTCATGAAACGCGGGATCAGGGGCGTTCCGAGGAGGAGCAATTCATGGGCCAGGCGGTACGTGGCAACGGCGTAGAACCCGGGATAGGCGAAAACGATCTCCGAGAAACTCGTCGCGGCCGGATCGCCGTCAAAGGCGGCCTGCACGTCCGTCTCGCACAGAGAGCGGATGCGCGGCAGGCGTTTGAAGAACTCCACCACGATCTCCTCGCCTTTCTGTTCCGCTTCCGCCAGGGTCAGCGTCTTGCCCTCCAGTCCCTCGTGCAGGATCGCCTTGGCGACCTCCTGGCTGAGCCGAACGAAAAGCCGGTCCAGGCGGTCGCCAACGAAGAACTTGAGGTTCGCCCCGCACAGGTCCTGGCGTATGTAGCCCGGAAAAAGAAGCGAATGCAGATCGTCGACGATCTGAAGGATCGCCTCGCGAGAGGGCAGATCGTGCTTGTCGAGGTGGTTGATCTTCGGCGTCTGGTGGATGTTGGCGACCAGGCTGTCCACGATCTCGGGCAATTCGCATTTCAGTCGGCATTGGTACAACTGTCTCATGGCAGGTCTTCCCTCTTTCGCCTTGTTCTCTAGCGGCTCACTTCCCAGATCTTACGGTCTTTCGCGAGACGATGGAAAGAGAAATGTTCCCCGGACACGGGTCGCGCCGCTCCTCAGTCGCCCGGGCCGTCCTCCTCAAGCAACGCCTCTGCCGCAACCGTACGGTGGTCGGAAATCCCATTCGGAAGAGATTGCGCCGCCAAAACGCGGAACTCCTTTGAGACAAGGATCGCGTCGATTCGCGAGACCGGGAAATCGTGGGTCATCGTGTTGCCCCAACCAGATCCAGCCCGGCGGAACGCGTCGGTCAAGAGGGCGCGCACCGGCCGGAGAAGGGTCGATCGGATCGGGGTGTTGAAATCCCCGGCGAGAATCAGCGGGCCGTCTTTCCCCACCTTCTTGACGGCCTCCGCCAGGCGGCCGAAACTCGCCAAACGTTCTCGGTGAGAAAGCCGCATCTCGGCGCGGGCCTGACGGGAAAAGAGATTCAGTCGAAGCGCGGGGAGAGGCATTCGGACGTTGAGAATTCGAATGTCTCCTGCGGGGGTTTTCACCCGCGCCATCTGTTCGCCCCAGGCCTTCAAGTCAAGCCGTTCGGGCTCGATGGGGAAACGGCTCAGAAGGGCGCAGTCTCCCGCGTGAATGCAGTGAAAACCGGGAAAGGCGGCTTCGACGGGCCTCTTGCCCTCCAGGACGCCCGGATCGGGCGCCTCCTGAAAGCAGTAAACATCCGCCTCGCGCTTCCTGATTTCAGCCAGGACCTTCGCGCTCCAGCTCGTCGATCCTCCCAGGTTCAGGCTCACAATTCGAAGAGAGCCCTCGCGAGACCCTGGCGCAAGATCTGGTTCGCGCAGAGGCCGCCTCAGAAGAAGAAAAGCTTCGGAGGCGGCCAGGGCCCAAACGAGTTGCGCCCCGAGCAAGAGCCACGTCCAGCGCCGCGCCGGACGGCGATCGGCGATGATTGCCAGGGGGACAAGGCCCATCAGCCAGAACCACGCGGGCCAAACCGAGAAGACCTCGCTCCACCAGAAACGCGATCCAAGCAGATAGAGAGGGATGAGAAGCGCCAGAAGAATCCAAGTCGCCGCGGACACGCCGACACGGACGCGATCAAGCGCAGATCGCCCGACCGCCCGCGGTTCATCCGCCGAGATCCCCGGTTTCAGCCCTTCTTCGGCTACCATGGAGCGGCGACTTTCAGCAGGCCGCGCACCGGCCGCGCGCAGCGGCGCGCGGGCGGCGACTACTTGCACCACTTCAAGAGGGTCTTGATGCAGGCCTCGATGCCGGCGGCCACGTCCGCAATCCCGGGACCAAGCATGTAGGCCGGAGTCGTGACGACCCTATGCTCCTCGTCCGCCACGCACTCATCGACGGCGCACTCGACGTGTTTCGCGCCGACCTGCTCGATTTCGGCGGCGGTCTTGGAGTCGTTGCCGATGGTCAGTTTCACGCCTCGGCTTCCCAGAGCGCGAGCAACAAGGACCGGCGCGATGCAGATCGCCGCGATCGGCTTGCCCGCGTCCGCCATCTCCATCATCAGGCGCTTGAGCTCGGGGTGAACGCCCCCCGCTCCGCGGCCCAGATTCCCGAACGCGCCGCTGCCGCCCGGCACGACCAGAGCGTCGAACTCGCGGGCGCGGGCCCGGGTGATCGGCTTGATGTCGCCTCGCGCGATGCGCGCCGCTTCGACCATCTGATTCCGTTCCTGCTGCATTGGAGCGTTCGTGACGTGGTCAACCACGGTTCCCTGCGGTTCGTCCGGGGCAAAGCACTGGTACGTCGCGCCTTCCCGCGCCAGATACAGAAGCGCCAAGGCGCTCTCGTGCACTTCCGAACCGTCCGCCCGGCCGCAGCCAGAGAGAACAACGGCCACTTTCGGCATGACGCTTGCCTCCTCTCTTCCCCCTTTCCTCTTCTTCTCCGGTTCTTCTCTTGCCGCGGATCGTCTCCTGCGTTCGGGATCTCTGCCCACGGAGGCGCGGCGGGCGCTTCACAGGCGCTCACTCTCCCAACCCGAACTCATCCTTCCGCATCGATCCCGACGGAGACCCTCCGTCCGGTCTCAAATGACTCGATCGCCGCGCAGGCAAGTTCCAGAGCCCGCTTTCCGGCCCGCGCGTGGATGGGCGGTTCTTCGCCGTCTCGGAAAGACCGCAGGACCTCGTCGAAATGCTTGTCGAAGGTGGCGTGGAACTCGCGGTCGGAGTCGTTGAAGTACCCGGCTTCCCAGACTTCGGCGGTCTCATTGCCCGCTTGCTGAAACGAGAACCGCCCAACCGTGTCGTCAATCAACACACGGCCGCCGGTTCCGTTTATTTCCAGTTGGTGCGTTCGGGGATAGGCGTAGGAAGCGTCATAGCTTCCCACCAAGCTTCCCACGGCGCCGTTGGCGAAACGCAGCGCGAGGACCATCGTGCTGTTCACCTTGCTCCCGCCGCCCGTCATCTCGGCCATGACGGACTCGATGGGGCCGCACAGGAACTCCAACATATCCAAACCGTGGCACTGGGTCTCGATGAGATTCTCGTGTTCCGGACAGCTGCCTCCCTCGCCTCCGAAGCGCCACGTGGCGAAGACCAGCTGCCCCAGTCGCCCCTCCTGGATGGCCCGGCAGGCCATCTGAACCGGACGGGCGTAACGGTGGTTGAAGTTGATCCCAAAGAAAAGGCCCCGTTTGGCGGCCTCGTCAAGGAGGACGTCCGCCTCCTCGAGATTGAACGCCAGAGGCTTCTCAACGAATAGGGGATAGCCCGCCCGGATCACCTCGAGCGTCGCTTCGAAGTGACCTTTGTTCGGCAGACACAAACTGACCAGGTCCGGACGCTCCTTATCCAACATCTCCTGGACGACGAGGTAGTGGCGGACCCCGAATTCCTCGGCTCGGGCCTTGGTCCTTTCCGGCGTTCTTCCCGCGACGGCGCAGAACTCGACGTCGGGGCGCTGGGCGAAGATCCGGGCGTGTTGCCGTCCCCAGCCGCCCGCCCCTATGAGAGCGATCTTGACTTTGGCGTTTTTCATTGCTCGACGATTACTTTCCCCGTGTTGCGTTGGATGAAGGTTTCGAAGGCTTCCTCGATCTCGGAAACCGGGAACCGATGCGTGATGATCTGGCTCAGATACCGCATGTGCTTCTTGAGAAGGCCCAGGTTCCCGGGAAGCTCGTCGTAGCGGAAATACTCGCTCCCCAGGATCGCGCGTTCGGGCCCGATGAGGTCCGGGGACACGGTCAACGGCAACTCCGCGCCGTGACCCACGCAGACCAACACCCCCCGTTTTGAAAGAAGGTCCATGGCCGAGCGAAGGGCGGGTCCCTGTCCGGAACAGTCGACGGCCGCGTCGACTGCGTCGAGTCCGTGTCGTTTGCAGCCTTCGCGCAGAGACTCTTTCTCAACGTTCACGGGCCTCCCGCCGAGCTTCTCCGCCAGCTCCAGGCGGTAGGCAACAACGTCCGTGATAACGACGGGCACGCCTTCCCCCATGAGGAGTCTCGCCATGGCCAGGACGCCGAGGCCGATGGGACCTGCGCCCGTGACAAGCAGAGACTCGATGTCGCGGCGGACGAGTTGCGCTCGTCGGACCGAGTGTCCGCCTGTCCCCATGATGTCGAGCAGAAGCGTCGCCTCGGTTAGTGGGACGTCTTCGCTCACGGGGAAGAAGACATTCTCGTTCACCAGCTCGTAGGGTCCATATCCGCCGTCATGGGAAAAGCCGTAGTCGGCCCGTTTGCTCAGACACTGGTTCGTCATGCCCAGGCGGCAGCTGCGGCATTCCCCGCAGAAATCCATGAGAAAGACAACGCCCGGGGTTCCGACGGGCGTCGTTGTGGCGGGCCCTCGAGCCGCCACCACGCCGGCGGCTTCGTGTCCCGGCGTCACGGGGCCGCCGTTCCGGTAAGCCCCCATCTCCGACGCGCAGAGAGCGTTCGCGCGACATCGGAGCAGCAGCTGGCCCCGCTGGGGCGCCGGCACGTCCTTCTCGACGGTCTCGATGCGTCCGCCGCCGCAGAACCGCGGATATGGCGCCTTGGCGGGCGGCGTGCTTGTCTTCATGTCGCGCGTCCCCTCAATCAGCGGGTCATTCCGCCGTTTCCGGCGTCTCCATGCGCGCGCCGAGCCCGCGCATCAACTCGACGTAAGTCGGGAAGGTGACGGCCACGGCTTCGGCCGTGTCGATGCGGCTCGGCTCGGCGGCGGCCATGGCGGCGAGGCTCAGGGCCATGACGACGCGGTGATCGCCGTGGCCGTGGAGATCGGTCGAACCGCGAATGGCGCCCCCCGCGCCCTCGATCACGAGCCCGTCGGGCAGTTCCTGCGTCTCGATCCCCATCTTTGCCAGTTCCTGCGCCATGACGGCGATCCGGTCGGTCTCCTTCACCCGGGCTTGAGGGACGTTGAGCAGGCGCGTCGTCCCTTCAGCCAGCGCTCCCGCCACGGCCATGGCGGGCAGGGCGTCGGGCGTGGCGTTGAGATCGAGATCGACGCCCCTCAGATCCGCCCGCGCCAGGCGCAGCGCCCCGGTCCCCTCGTCCGCGTGGATCTGGGCGCCCATCTCGCGCAGGTAGTCCACAACGGCTTTGTCTCCCTGCGAGTCGGCCATATCCAGGCCGGTCAACTCGATCTCCGCGTCCAGGGCCGCGCCGGCAACCAGAAAGAAGGTGGCCGACGAGAAGTCGGCCGCGACCGCTTGGTCGAAAGCGGGATAGGACTGGCCGCCGGGAATGTGGAAGCGCGTGAACGCCTCGTCGTACTCGACCGAGGCGCCAAGCCGTTCGAGCCAGTCGAGGGTCATGCGAACGTACGGCGCTTCGTTGAGCTTCGCGACGGTGAGCGTCGTATCTCCCGCCGCAAGCGGGGCGTTGATGAGGATGGACGTGACCCACTGCGAGGTGATCGCTTCGATCGACGTCTCGCCGCCCCGCAGCGGACCCCGAACGAGAATGGGGCACATGGCGTTGCCGCGGGTCGAGAAAACCTCCGCGCCCAACTCGCGCAAGGCCGCCATGAGCCGATCGGCCGGTCGGCGGCGGATCTGCTCGTCGCCGGTCAGCACGGTCCATCCTCCGGAGCACAGAGCGGCCAAGCCCATCACGATGTAGAGCGTGGTTCCGGAGTTGGCCACGTCGACGACCGTCTCGGGGATGCGGGGATGGCCGGCCACTCCTTCCACGCGCCAGAGATCGGGATGTGACACATCGATCCGGGCGCCGAAAGCGCGGCACGCGTGGACGGCCGCTTGCGTGTCGAGGCTCTCCAGAGGCCGGCGGATACGGCTCTCGCCTTCCGCCAGGGCGCCGAAGACGACGGCCCGGACCGTGTGCGATTTCGATCCTGGAATGGCGACCCGGCCGCGCAAGGCCGATTTTTCCACCGAAAGGAACATGGCGGACTGTACTACGCCGCAAGCGGTTTGCAACAGGATTTCGTGAGGCGGCGCCGAGCGCGTCGGCGGCTGCATCTTGGCTCCGCTGGGACAAGCCCAGCGGCGGCCTGATCTTGACGGGCTGGAACTTGGCGAAGGGAGCGGAAGCGAGATGCACCCCTCGTCGGCGCCGCGCTCGCGAGGCGATTGAAAATCCGGCCTTTGTCTGGTAGGGTAAAGCGGCATCGGGCGACTGGGCCGGCCGGCCCCGTCTTGAGAAGCCTGTTCGGTGTGCGCCTATGGACGACTCGCGCAGAGTCCAATGCCAGATTTGCCCGAAGCAGTGCGAGATCGGCGACGGGCAGTCGGGGGATTGCCGCGTTCGGATCAACCGCGGCGGGAAGCTGCTCGCCACGACGTTTGGGCGGCCTTGCACGGCCAACGTCGATCCCATTGAGAAGAAACCGCTGCACCACTTCCTCCCCGGCACGGGGGCCTTTTCAATCGCCACGGCGGGCTGCAACCTCCACTGCAAGAACTGCCAGAACTGGCAGATCTCGCAGGCGGGGCCGCTCGAGGTCGAGGGGGCGCCCTTGCCGCCCGCCGACGTCGTGCGGCAAGCCCAAATGTCCCGCTGCCGCTCGATCGCTTACACTTACACCGACCCCGTGGTGTTCTACGAGTACGCGGTGGAGACGTCGAAGTTGGCGCGCGCGGCCGGGATTCGCAATGTCCTCGTTACGGCGGCCTACATCAACCCGAAGCCTTTGCGCGAGATGTGCAAAGTGGTCGACGCCGCCAATGCGGACCTGAAATTCATGGACGACAAACTCTACGCCTCGAATTGCGACGCCTCGCTCAAGCCGGTGCTCGACGCCCTGGTGATCTTCCGCGAGGAGGGCGTGTGGCTCGAAGTCACCAACCTTGTCATCCCCACGCTCAACGACGACGACGCCTCCTTTCTGAAGCTCTGCCGTTGGATCGTGGACAACCTCGGCCCGGATGTGCCGCTCCATTTCTCGCGGTTCCAGCCCCTCTACCAGTTGCGCCATCTGCCCGTGACTCCGGAAGAGGCCCTCAACCGCGCCCGGCGCGTCGCTCTCGACTGCGGAGTGCGCTACTGCTACACCGGCAACGTCTGGGGAGGCGAGGGCGAACACACGGTCTGCCCCAAAGACCAGACGGTGCTCATCCGCCGGGTGGGATACCGCATCAAGGAGTACAACCTGACGAAGGACGGGCTCTGTCCCGCGTGCGGAGAGAAGATCCCCGGGGTCTGGTCCTGACGAGCGTGTGCGAAAAGGCTCTGGGCGCTCGCCTTTGCGCCGCGCGGCAACGAACCGAAGACAGGGGGCGGCGGTTTCCCCTTTGCCGTGAACCCGGAAGCGAACGACCGCACTCCCCGCCCATTCCCGCGGCGTCTTCGCGGAAAACCCCCATTTTCCCCTTGACACTTTGCGTTGGGCCTTCTTAAGTTGTGGGCAGTGTGGGGCCGTTGCGCCCACGAATCGAACGGGGAGCTTCGGGGCGGCCCGACGCCGGTTCCACACAAAGCAGGTTTACCTGAGACAGCGAGGAACATGAGGCGGCGGCAGCGCGCCCCGGCTTTCCGCAACGGAGAACGCATGCTTTCCCCACGATTCTCTCCCCGTGTGAAGGCGGGCCTGCTTGCCGTGGCGGCGGCGGGGGCGCTCTGCGCGTCCTGCTCCTCCCTGAAACGCACGGCCGCCGCGCAAGCCGGGCCCGAGCCGAGGTTTCAGATCGAGATCCGCCTGGGCAAAGAAGTCTACCGGCCGGGCGAGATGGTGGTCTGCACGCTGGAAGTTCGCAACCTCCCGAATCGCCCGGCTCGGATCGTGCCCCCCGTTTCGCGGCGTTCAAGGAACGAGTCGAACCTGACCTTCTGGCGGAGGCTGAATGAGGAGAAGGGTGAGATCGTGCGCCGCGCGCCCATCGAGATTCCCAACAACCCGCCGCCCCCCGCCGTGGCGATTGAGGCAGGCGGCGCACTCACGGAGAGGTTCGCCTTCGTGAATCTGACGGAAAAAGAGGGGGACTTTACTCTGCAGGCCCACTACAATATCCCTGTCGTCGGGGAGAAGGAAGGCGCATCCTCGATCGAGCTGGCCATTTCGCCGGCCACAACCGCGCGGTTCGAAGTGAAAGGCGAACGCCTGTGGCGGCGCGATCGGGACGGCCTGATTGTGGAGGAGGATGCGGTCCGCGCGGCAAAAGCGAGATACGGCGACGTCTTCAAGAGCGCCCATGCCGTTCTGCACAAGAACGAGGCGGGCCTTTACGACTGGTGGGTGACGTTGGAGAGAATGCCCTACGACGTGGGACCCGGCGAAACGAAGTGGATCGCCTGTTACACAAACCCCTATGGCGGACAGGTCATCGAGGACCGCAAGGCGGTTCCTTTCCGCCTCAAGGGAGAGGAGCCACAAGCCAAAACGGAATCGGAATAGAATACCCGAGGAGCTTGATTCGAGAGCGAAAGGAGGGCAGAGGGAGTGTCTGCCTGGAGGAACCCGAGAAACGCAGGCAGACCGGATCGCTGAAGCGGCGGGCTGCGCACAGCCACACGCCAGCAGATCGGCGCCTCCTTGAGGAGGCCAAGAGCATCATCCCAACCAGCCTAGTGGAGGTAACGACATGCTGAGAAAACCCTTCATAGTCCTGACAGCATTGGCCGTCGTGGCGGGAACGGCCTACGCCGACCCGGGCAAAAGCACCGCTTCGGCTAAAGCTGATCCGAACAACCCCGATGCCTTGAAGGAAAGAGTTGTGAAAGTGTTGCGCACGACGAACAAGGCGCAGCTGAACCGCTATGTGCCCAAGGTCTACAATCTCAAGAACGTCAACCCCGCCTCGGTCGCATTCTACGTGATGGACGCCGTGAGCGCCGAGGAAGGCCTGGTCGACACTTTCGCCTCGCCGGAGGGCAACAGCGGCGCGCTCATGGTCTGCGTTCCCGAGTACATGCTTCCCACCCTGGACGCCCTCGTCAGCCAGCTGGATCGGCCGGAGATGAACGAATCCAGCGGCACGAAATGGGCCTACGTTCAGCTCAAACACCGCAGCTGCCTGGACCCTGGCTTTGTGGGTTCCCTTCCGCACTACGGCGCCTCCGACAATTCGATCACGCCCGACGTCGGCCAGAACGCCCTGTTCCTGATGGGGGCGCCGTCCGGCGCCGACGCCCTGCTTGCGGCCATCCAGGATCGCGACCGCCCCACCCCGCAGGTGTCGGTCTCCGCGAAGATCTATGAGATCGAGATGACCAACGACGGGACGCTGGGATTGGACTTCCACGCCTGGAAAAACGGCCCGGGACGAGCCCTGTTTTCCCTTGGCGCTTTCGGCGAGTATGAGAAAATCGACTACGCGCACGGCCCCGGTCAGGGCTTGCAGTTCGATTCCGGTTCCGGGACCTGGGCGCTCCCACAACGCCGGATGAACAGCCACGGCTACAACGGCGCCTACTACTACGACCTCGCTTCCGCGTTTTTCGACTTCCTCGTGGTGAAAGGCAAGGGCAAGGTTCTGACCGACTCCTCCGTGGCAGTGATGAACCGCACGACCGCCAACTTCGCTTCGAGCGAAGAGATCCTCTATTACGCGGTCAGCGTTCCCCCCGCGGCCACGGGGGCCGATCCGGCCGGGATTCTGCCAATCACGCCGGGTCAGCAGCTGATGGGCGTGGGCAACGTCAACGACCGGCAGGTGACCGCCGCCGTCACGCCGCGGCAGATGACGGCGGATCAGTACGGCGTGTTCCTCTCGGTCACCCCCTGCATCGCGGCAGAGGAGATCGACCTCGGCATCGCCACGGAGGTCTCCGATTACCTCGGCTTTGACGACGCCGGGATGCCGCTGATCAACCGCCGCCAGCTTTCCACCACGATCCGAGTGAAGGACGGCGAGGAGATCGTCATCGGCGGCCTGACCCGTGAAAGCGAAGTCAAGACAAGCCGCAAGGTTCCCTTTCTGGGCTCGATCCCAGGTCTTGGGTGGCTTTTTGGCGGGGAGATCACGGCCACCAAGAAGGCGGAAGTCGTTGAGGCCGTCACGGTCAGCTGCATCGAGGATTGCGGCGTTCTAACCCCGGAGCAGGAAGCCGTCCTGAAGCAAGCCAGAGGCAAGCTGAAGGTCGAGACGGGCGCCGACGAGTACGGTTACAAGCGCTATCTCATCGGCCGTGAGAAGTACGAACAATAAAGGTTTTCGGCCGTATGAAGGCGAGAAAACGCAACCGTACGTTGACGAAAGCAATCTGGAAAAGGAGACAACAGAATGATGACATCCAAGACCAAATCCATTGTCGGCCTGGCGTCCATCGTGCTGCTGGTCTGCGGGGTGTGCCTAGGCGCCCATGTCAATCAATCCCAAGACATCGATGTGCGCGAGGCCAATCCCAGCCCGTCGGCTTCAGCCAGTCAGGTCGACAACTACATTCACCAGGACGAACAGATCAACCTCACTCCCGGCGACGGCGAGGTCCGCGTGGGACGCTTCAACCAGAAAATCGAGCTGAACGAGTTCGTCCCGAAACTGATCCCGGTGCACGACGCCACGGCCCGCGAGTTGCTGCCGACCGCCCGCCAGATATGCGGCATGGAGGGCGGCTGGGCCGAGGTTGTTCTGGACAAGAAGAAGAAGCAGTACTTCATCAAAGTCCTGTGCCCGCCGGCGCAGCTCCCCCACGTCGAGGCCGCCATTCGCGCACTCGACAAGGAATGGCTCAACGCCACGGACGACGGGACGGGATTGGCCCACTACAGACCGAAGAACCGTTGCGTTGGGGGAGCGGACTTTATCGCCACCCGCTTCACCGAGGGGGTCACCGTCAATCCCTACTCCTCGTCGACGGTCGATGAGACGGCCAACTCGGCGGTCCACGTCGATTACCCCATCTTGGCGGCCGCGTATGAGGACATCATGAAGGCGATCGATGTCCCACCTAACGAAATCACCGTCGAAGCCAAGTTCGACGAGATCAACACGCAGGACGACACGAAACTCGGGCTGGACTATATCGCGTGGAAGAACGGCCCGGGCCGCAATCTCTTCGAGCTGATTCTGGCGGGTCGCAAAAGCGTGGAACGCTATCGCGGCGCCAGCAGCGTCTACGCGCCGGATCCGCCGTCGGTGGAGTCGCTCGCGGACGATCTCTGGGACCTCTTGCGCGGCCACTCCTCTCGCACGGTGGTATCCGGCCGCCAGCGCTACGCCAGCTACAACTACTGGCTTACGGCCGCCTACATCGACTTCCTGGAGAGCGTGGGCCGCGCCAAAGTGGTCGTGCGCCCGAAAATCACGACCACCAGCGGGCGCACGGCCGGCTGGTCGTCGATGACGCCCGTCGCCTCTTTCGTCGTAACGGGCGGCATGGGCCGGGCGCCTTACTCGTCAGCGTCGCCCACCTACCTGCGCCGCGTGGCTTTCCTGGAGGACATTCTTCTGGCCATCGAGTACGGCTCCACGGGTCTGAGGCTTAACGACCTCGATAATTACGCCTCGATCCGCGAGCAGCTCAATCTGGGCGGCAACGACCTGAACGCCCTCCAGCGCGCCGCGGACATGATCCGCGCCTTGCTCGCGAGCAATCCGCGCCTGCTCGACAACGTCGTGGACCTCATCAACAACAGCGGCGTCTTCGCCACGCCCATTGCCATCTCGGGCGCCGATCTCTTGCTCGCCCTGCAGACCTTTAACGGCAGCGGCGACCTCGGCGTGGGAGACCGCTATCTCAACTACCGCTCGACGGGAATGGTCGGCGCCAGCCTCGTCATTACGCCTTACATCGGGCAGCAGAGCACGGAGATGGACGTTGACGCGACGGTCCGCGACGTGACCGGCCACACGCCTCAGGGCACGCCGCTCATCGCCGAGCGTTCGGTCAGCTCGCGCGTCCGCACGAAAGACGGCGAGGCCCTCGTGCTGGCCGGCCTGAAGCGGACCGAGAAGATCGACCAGAAAGCCGGTGTGCCGTTCCTCTCCGACATCCGCTACCTGGGTCTGCTGTTCGGCGGGAAGACCACCGTCGACCGCACCACCGACGTGGTTGTGACTCTCAACACGACAACCGCCTCGGGAGTCGGCAGCGCCCTGCAAGCGCCCACGGAGGACGAGGAGGTCATCGCCAATGTCGAGGGCGGGAGCGAAACTCGCACGATTCCGCCCACCAGTTTCGGCTTTGACCAATGGCTCCTCGGCAAACCGATCGAACAGCCGAGCCAGAAGTAGAACGCTTCGGACAATTCGAGCGCCTGGAAAGCCTCCCCCTCCCCGGGATGGGGGAGGCTCTTCTTTTCCTCAGCGCTTCGCGCAGGACGGCTGAACCCGGGCTCGCGCCTCGACGCGCGATCTATCGCGATTTATCCGGTGTACATGCCCTCGGCGGTCGGGTATGATGCTCGGCTCGAACTCCCGAAGCCGGCGCTCAAGGCCGCGTCTTCGGCCCTAAGTCCCCGCAGGGGAGCCCACGAACCCATGACCGCCAAGAAAACCCATCTTCTCCTTATCCTTGACGGATGGGGACGAGCCCCGGACGACTATCCCCCGGAGAAGAACGCCATCCGCGCCGCTCAGACGCCCTATTGGGACCGCTTGCTGGCCTCCTGCCCGAATACGACCATCGGCTCCAGCGGCAACGCCGTCGGACTCCCCGAAGGCATCATGGGCAATTCCGAAGTGGGCCATCTCAACCTGGGCGCCGGGCGCATCGTCTGGCAGGAGATCACGCGAATCGACAAGGCCATCGAGAAAGACGGCCTCCTCAGCCGCGAACCCCTCCGCCGCGCCGTCGAGAAAGCCCGCGACGCCGGCTCGACTCTTCACCTCATGGGCCTCGTCAGCGACGGCGGCGTGCACAGCATCGACCGCCACTACTTCGCCCTCCTCCGCTTGGCCAAACGCCTGGGTCTCCCCAGCGATCGCGTTCTCTTCCACTGCTATCTCGACGGGCGCGACACGCCTCCCCGCAGCGGCGTCGGCTACGTTCGCGAACTCGAGGAGATGCTCCGAGCTGAAGACCTCGGCCGGATTGCCGTCGTCTCCGGACGCTACTGGGCCATGGACCGGGACAAACGCTGGGATCGCGTCAAGAGGGCCTACGACGCCCTCGTTTTCAGCCAGAGCGACCGCGCGGCCGCCTCCGGCGTCGAGGCGGTCGAGAAAGCCTATGCTTGCGGCGAAAACGATGAATTCGTCAGCCCCACCGTCATCGAGTCCGCGCCCGGACGCCCCATCGGCTGCATCGAGTCGGGCGATCAGATCGTCTTTTTCAACTTCCGCCCCGACCGAACGCGTCAACTCAGTCACGCCTTTGTCGACGAAGAGTTCGCCGCTTTCGAGCGCAACCCGGACCTGAAGGTCGAACTCACCACCATGACGCAGTACGAGGACGGCCTGAACGCCGCCGTCGCCTTCCCCCCCGCGGACATCGCCAGGACTCTCGGCGACTACGCGGCCGGGCGCGGGCTTCGCCAACTCCGCATCGCCGAGACCGAGAAATACGCCCACGTCACCTATTTCTTCTCCGGCGGGCGCGAAGCCGAGCTCCCTAACGAAACCCGGATCCTTGTCCAGTCGCCCAAAGTCGCCACTTACGACCTGAAGCCCGAGATGAGCCTCCCCGAAGTCGCCGAACGGCTCGAACAGGAGATCCGCTCTCACGCCCACGATCTGATCGTCGCCAACTTCGCCAACGGCGACATGGTGGGGCACACGGGCGTCTTGGAGGCCGCAATTCAGGCCGCCCAAGCGGTCGACGCGGCCCTCGCCCGCGTCATCCCCGCCCTCCTCGAGGAAGGGGGCTGCGGCGTCCTCACGTCCGACCACGGCAACTGCGAGCAGATGTGGAACTTCGAGGAAGACTGCCCCAACACCCAGCACACCACCACCCCGACCCCCTGCGTCCTCATCGACGACTCCCGCCGCGACGCCCAACTCCGCCCCGACGGCTGCCTCGCCGACGTCGCTCCGACGATGCTCGAACTCATGAATCTCGATCAACCCGAGGAGATGACCGGCGCGAGTCTCCTTGTTAGAAAACATTGACACGCAAGCCTCGATGGGCCTATAAATACAACTCTTTAACTCCTTGAGGGGAGCCACACCCATGCTAGTCCACAAGAAAGACAAAGACGCGAAAGGTTCCTGGTTGACGTACAGACCCGACATCAAGGTCTTCGACTGCACCATCCGAGACGGCGGGCTCATCAACGACCACTACTGGGAGGACGGGTTCGTCAAAGCCGTCTACGACGCCTGCGCGGCCGCCGGCGTGGACTATATGGAACTCGGCTACAAGAACTCCGCCCGGATCTTGGCCCCCGCCGAGTTCGGCGCCTGGAAGCATTGCACGGAGGACGACATCCGCCGCATCGTCGGCGACAATCCCACCGACCTCAAGCTCAGCGCCATGGCCGACGCCGAACGCTGCGACTACCACACCGACATCGTCCCCAAGGAGCAAAGCCCCCTCGACATCATCCGCGTCGCCACCTACATCCACCAAATCCCCGCCGCTCTCGACATGATCAAAGACGCCCACGACAAGGGCTACGAGACCAGCGTCAACCTCATGGCGGTCTCCACCGTCCATGACAGCGACCTGGAGGAGGGGCTCGAACTTCTCGCCCAGTCGCCCGTCGACATCATCTACGTCGTCGACAGCTTCGGCGCCCTCTATTCCGAACAGATCCGCGACCTGATCCTCACTTACCTCCAGTACGCCGAGGCGGCCGGAAAGAAGATCGGCATCCACGCGCACAACAACCAGCAACTCGCCTTCGCCAACACCATCGAGGCCCTCATCCTCGGCGCCGCCTACCTCGACGCCACCATCAACGGCATCGGACGCGGGCCCGGCAATTGTCCCCTCGAACTCCTCATCGGTTTTCTCAAGAACCCGAAGTTCCACCTGCGCCCCATCATCGAGTGCATCACCAAGGAATTCGTTCCCCTCCGCGAGAAAATGGAATGGGGGTACATGATCCCCTACGTTTTCACCGCCCAGCGCAACGAGCATCCCCGCGCCGCCATCAAGATGCGCGCGGGCAAAAGCCCCGAAGACTACCTTGCCTTCTACGACCAACTCTGGGACGAGGACTGAGCGCCCTCCTCGCCCGCGTTCGCATCGACATCCGGACTCTTTTCCGCCCCTTCGCAACCCCTTCGAAGCCTCTTCGCCCGGGCCTTTTCGGCGTGAACAGGTAGATGTTGACCCACCTGTTGGGTGTCGGGTTGGCGTCTGAGCATGGCGTCGAGGTCGGTGGGGGGCGCCAGGAGGATGATCGGGTCGAGGCCCTCCTCTTGGAGAATCTGAGCCGGGGTTTTCTTGCCCTTGGAGTAGTTGGGCCTCACGAAGTTCCACCAGGCCTGATAGGTGGCGGCCTTTTCGAAGAAATCGCGGCGAGAGCGAAAGGGCTCGAGGTCGAAGAACTCTTGCTCGATGGCGCCGTGGCTGGACTCGACGTCGCCGTGGGCGTTGGGCGTGGCGGGGGGCAGGAAGCGGTGGACGACGCCGGCGGCGCCCATCCTGGCGTGGAAGCCGATCTGACGCTCGCGGCGCTCCGAGCCGCCGTACTCCGAGCCGTTGTCGGTGGACAGAACGCTGCGACTCAGATCGACGCCCGCGCGGCCCAGGTGCTCGAGGATCTTGTCCGTGGCCATGATGGCGTAGGTGGTCGACAGCTCGTCGGCGTAGTCGACGAAAAGGGCGCCGCTCTTGACGTCGCGGATCGTGTACTGGTGGCGGGGAAGACCGAGCGTCTGCATCTGGGGCCAGTAGGCGGGAATGTCGTAGAGGCGCTTGGTGTCGCCCTGAATCCGCTCAAAGGCGCGGTATTGGGCCTTGATTGCGCGCAGATCGTTCTTTCTCTGATGCTTCCTGCGGGGCTTTTTCGTCAGACCGTTTTCGCGCAGAATGCGGGCGATCGCGCTGGGCGAAGGCCTGCAGCCGCACAAGTCGTGGAGACGCCGCGGACCGAAAGGGGGGATCTGGCGGCGCGCCTCGAGGACCTTGCGTTCCTCCTGCGGCGAGGTCTTGCGGGGGCAGGACTCCGGGGCGCGCGAGCGGTCGTGGAGATTCGACGGGCCGCCCTCCTCGAAGCGTTTCAGCCAGAGGCGCACCGTGTCGCGGGCGCAGGCGAATCGGACCATGGCGGGGCGCACGCCATGAGTCCTGGCGCATTTGACCATCTCCAGACGGATGCAATACTTCTTGTCTTTGGCGCGCATCATCTGCCAGTGTGAAATGGCGCACACAGCGAGGGGTCTCCTTTCGTGGGGGGAAGAGTGGTCTACCAACCGTCTTCTACCCCAGGAGGCCTCTCAATGTCTGCGCTTTTCTGATTCCAGGCTCCTTTCTCGCGGACCGGGCCGCCTGCGGCGGCGAGGCCAGATCCGGCGCAGTTGGCTCAGACCCCGCAGCCCCAAACACCGCAGCCCCCGAACCGGGGGTGGGTCAACATGTACCTGAGCTCTCCCATCGCCCGGGCCTTTTTGCCTTGACTCGCCAACCGAACCGTTCATAATCGACTTCGCAGCCCTCGGGCGGCGCAGCTGAATCCCCAAAGGTGAAGCGGCTTAGTTCAACACGGCCTTTGCGGACGCTGCCGCGCCGCAAAAACCGTTAAGTCGTTAGAGGGGACGATCAACGATGCCGCGCAAGAAGGCAATCCGTCCGAAGGCGAAGATCGAGCGGCAGGAACTGATCGCTGAGTCCGGCCGCCGTAGCTATGAGATGCTGCGGCTTACCCGCGTCAAGTACGAATGCAACCCGTACACCTTCGTGGATCTGCGTCTTTTTCAGCGAGGCTACGACGACGAGACGCAAGATGAGGTGTACTACCCAACGAAGAGAGGGGTGCAGTTAGAAGAAGACCAGTTTCAACGCCTGATCGGAAAGTGGACGCTTGTGCCCTCGCTACTTTTCCATCCTACGGTCATGAAGAAGTCGTTTCCAGCGTTGACCCGAGAGGAGTTCGATACAGCCGTTTTTCGAGCGTTTAAGGCTGTCGAGGTTCGTGTCCGGAAGTTGAGCGGGCTGGCGTCTGACCTTCTTGGCGTCGCGCTAATGCGAAAAGCGTTTGATGTAGATAGTGGTCCATTGACGGACAAGACAGCGCCAAGGGCCGAACGCGAAGCACGCTCGCACCTTTTCACAGGGGCTATCGGTTGTTACAAGAACCCCCATAGTCATCGCGATGTGTCGCTCTCGTTCAACGAGGCATTCGAAATGCTTCTGGTCGCGAGTCATCTGCTCCAAGTCCTCGATCGTGTTCGGCCGTAACCCTCTAACAAGCGCTTTGAGGCCGACGGCTCGCCTGCGGCTCGGCGCGTCTCAAGCGCAGCGTCAGGACCACTACGACTGTCTTTCATGCCTATCAGGCTCTGGAGTCCAGACGTGTTTGCCCGCCCACCCCTACGACTAGTCCTCCTGCTGAGCACGTTGCTGGGGCTCAGCGCGAACGGGTGCAAGAAGCCTGAGCATTACCGTCCGAGTGAGCTGCAAATCGACTACTCCGTGAACGCCGGCGGGACGGGTCGATCTGTCGTGAGGATGTTGGGTTGGGAGGGGTATGCCTATCCTGGCCTGAGGCCAGAGGAATTCCTGGTCAGGGACGATGGGGGAGATTGGCTAGCCTCTGACAGGGCAGATCTCCTCATTGACACGGTCTTCAAGGAATACCTTGAGGAGACCACCGTGACGCTGTCCGCAAGAAGAGTGGACAAGCCTCGCCTTGGGGGTCTGGTCCGAGAGGAGGTTTGGGAGATCGACATGGAATTCACAGGGTCGTTCACGGACCTCGCGCGGGCCTTGGGGATGATCGCAGGGGACCAGGCCGCAACGGTGCAGAGGGCTGAGAACAGACTGTCAGTGAATGTCACGCCGCAATCGGGGACCCGCAGCTCGGATTTGCCAGCGAGGATAGCAGTTCGATATTCGGGGAGCCTGGTCGAGAGCAACGCTTCCCGCCACGATCTCCCCGAGCGCAGGCTTGAGTGGAGCGCCGATGTCGTGGGAAGGGACGGCTTGCATCTCGTTCTTATGCTCGATGAGCGCGACTAGACGCCGCTAACCTCTCGCCTCAACGGACCGTCAGACGCCGCTGAGCGCGAACGTTCGGCCCATTTGGGGGCAACCATGGTAGTAAGCCTCGAGTTCTGCCGCCGCATCCTCCTGACGAGCGCCGGTCTGTTCGTCGCGGCGGCCCTCGCGGCAGCCGCAGACGCGATTCCACCGGTCAGGGCCGGTATCTTCCCCTCTGCCATGCCACAGAGGGCCGTTGCCGCGTTTGGGGGCAACGTTGCCCTCAACCTTCTCGCCGCAACGGCGCTCGCGTTCATCGCCCTTCGGGCCGCCGGCCGCAGTCGTCTCGCGACCGCCGTTCTCGGCCTTCCGGCGTCGCTCGCGCTCCTGCTCGCCTTCGCGCTCACCGACGCGGCCTTCGCGCACCAGACCCGCGGCCCCGCGATGCAAACCGCGCCTATCCTCCTACACCATGAGTGCCACGGCCTTCATGTCATCTTTTTCTCCGCTCAGCCACCGATCTCCTCACCGCGGGGCTGGTCATTGCAACAGTGTTCCTTTTTCCCAAGAAGACATGAATGGGCCTAACCAGCGCTTGCAGCCGCATTCTGGTTGACTCACAGTTAAAGATTGGGTAGAGTGACGCCAGTTGAAGGGAGACCACACGTGTGTAAGGGCAGAGGCAAACTGGCCGGCATCTGATCCGGGCCCGTTCGCTGGAATCGCCCGCACAAGCGAAGGAGAAGGAGAATGCGCTCTAGGGATTCGAAATGGATCGCCCAAATGCTTGCCGCGGCGCTTTTATGCGCTCTTCCAGCCGGCTGCGCCATGATCGAGAAGGACAACCGGCGGGCGCTGAACTCCATGGACGGCAAGATACGTCCCCGCTCGGTTCCCGCCCGCGTCGCCCTGGCGCCCTTGGCGATCCCGGCGGGCACGCTCGCCCTCGGCGCGGACGCGGCCGTCGTGCATCCGGTTTGCGAGATTCCCCGCGCCTGGGACGACGTGTACGAGCTGTACTGGAAACCGCGCGACATCGAATGGCTCCGCAAATCCCTCTTGTTCGTTCCGATCGTCGCGCTCACCCCGCCGACGTTCGTCGGCGATTGGGCGTTGCGCATTCTTTTCCCGTTTGACGACTGAAAACTCGGATAAGGAGCGCTGGACATGCTCAATACTCAACAGACCGTCGCGAGACGCCTCGCGATCGCGATCCGCCTGATCCTGTCTTGCCAGCTTGTTGTGGCGTTGACCGGATGCGCCTTCCTGAACCGCGACAACACCCCCGCTCTCAACGCCGTCGAGAAACGGCTTTGGCCGCAATCGACCGGCAAACGGGTGGCGGCGTTCCCTCTGGTCTTCCCCATCGGCCTCGCCGCCATCGTGACCGACGCCTTCGTCATTCATCCCCTGACGGTCGTTGACGACGCGGCCGAAGACACGAAAGATTGTCTCTGGGAAGACTGGGACTGGGACGACCAGTACGTGACCGAGTGCGCCGTCCTGCCCTGGCGCGCGGTTTTCACCCCGGTGGTTTTTGCCTTCGATCTCCTAGGCCGCTCGATGTTCGACGTGCCCAGTCGCGCCGCGGCGGTGCGCGCGAGAGCAAGCGGCGAGGACGCATTGAGTCGCGCCCAAGCGCTGCTCGCCGAGGGGAAGCCCGGCGAAGCGCTTGACCAACTGAAGGATGTCAGGGTCTATGACCTGAAGGATGAGGCTCTCGCCGCTCGGATCGACTTGACCATGCTGAAAGCCGCGCGCAAAACCGGGCGCTTCGAGGACTTGAACCTCCATCGCGTCCGGTCGCTGCTCGAAGGCGATTCCGCGGATGAGACAGAGTCCATTCTCTGTGACATGGAGAAATCCGATGATCCGTACGAGCGCTGGGCGGCCTTCGACATCAAAGTTGGTTCCGCAGGCGCCGAAATGGAGAATCTGCCAGGCGCTCTGGAAGCGATGAAACGGGTCCTAGCGGATCCCAATCCCGTCGTTCGCCATTTGGGCCTTCAGAACGTGGAGGAGAGGCGGTCCTACCACAAGGAAAAGGCGCAGGCCCCGCGGCCCGAGATTGAGCGCATGGCGCGCGAGGACGCCGACCCGATGAATCGCGCCTTGGCCCGGCGAATCCTTCGAAGGATCGAGAGTCGCTCAAAGGACTAGCCCTTACACACGCTCCGCGCTCATTCCCGCGCCACGAGCGGAACAGAGGCGGGGAAACGGGTGTCTATGGCAAAGGGGGGACCTGGGAAACGGCGCGGGACGGTGGCCTCGTTCCCCCGCGGCGCCGTCAGAAGGAGGTCAAGCCCATGAAGGCCGCTCAGTGCGCACTCTGGAGACTGTCTCCCATCGTGTGTTCCACGTTTCTTTTGCTCTTGCACGCTCCGGCCGCCGGGCAAGAGACGGCGGGTTCGGAAACGTCCCCGCCCCTCACGGTCGAGGCCGGCCCCGTCCTCTCCCCGACGGACCTGCCGCCGCTCGATGGTTGGAGACCCAGTCTCGATGCCGCTTTCCTCGAGGCGCGGAAAGTCGGCAAACCGGTCGTTCTCTTCTTCACCCGTTCCTGGACGCCCCCATGCGCGGCGATTCGGGATGAGGTGCTTGTGGAGGAAGAGGTTCGCAAGGCGATGCGGAGCGTCGAAGCGGTCGAGATCGACGTGGACAAGAATCCCGGCATGGCGGGGGAATACAAGATCACCGAACTGCCCACGTTTGCCGTTCTCGACACAAGCGGCAAGGAGTATGACCGTTTCACCGGGTTCTTGCCCCCGCGGGCGTTTCTGGAGACGCTTCGCGCCGCCGTCGATCGCCGGCAAGCCCCCGCCGCCCTCGAAGAGCAGATCCGCACCCATCCGAAAGACATTGAGGCCCGCTGGCTCCTGGCTCGCAAGTACGCCCGCGACAAGAAACGGGACGATCTGGGCCGTATGCTGGGAGAGATCCGCGACCTCGATCCCGACAACGCGAAGGGCTTCCTCGACAATGTGGCTTTTCTCGAGATGATGGCCAAGATGAACGTCAAAACGCCGGCCGACGGGTTGCGCGCGACGGAGAGATTCCTCAAGGAGTTCCCGCGGAGCGAGTACGCCGACCAGGTCGCTCTGACGCGCGCCCACCTTGCCTACCAGACGGGCGACAAGGAGCTCTGCCTGCGGATCCTCGAGCGTTTTCACAGCGACTACCCCAAGTCGCCCCTCGCGCCGCAGGTTCGTCGCGATCTGACGACTCTCTTCGAGGAAATCGGGAAACCGTGAGAGCCTGACGCCTCGCCGGGTGGGTCCCGCCGCTCGGAGAGCGCGAGCCCTACAGGGTGATGCGGATCTTCCCGCTCCGGTCGAAGGATCCGATGCGACTCATCCGGCAATCGGCGCCGGCCGCTCGGGATTCGAGCTCGGCCGCCAGATCTTCTCCGACGGCAATCAAGAGCCCTCCGGAAGTCTGCGGGTCGTAGAGGAGGATTTCTTCGGGGGCATCGGGGGGAGCGGGGAACTCGACGCGTCCCTGGTAAGCGTCGCGATTGCGGTAGGCGCCACCGGCGACCATCCCCTTCTGGATGAGGTCGATTGCGCCGGGGAGAATGGGGAGGGCGGGGAAATGAATGGTCGCGCCGAGGGCGTTCTCGGCGGGGCCGAGCATCTCGGTCAGGTGACCCGCGAGGCCGAAGCCGGTCACGTCGGTCATGGCGCGGGCCGGCAGGTCGGCGGCGATCTCGCCGGCGCGGCGGTTGAGCGTCTTCATGGAGATCACGGCGGGCTTGATCTGCCCCTCTGAGGCCAGGCCGCCCTTGATGGCCGTTGCGACGATCCCCGTGCCGATGGGTTTGGTCAGATAGAGAAAATCGCCCGGTTTCGCCCCCACATTCGTGATGATCCGGTTCGGGTGCACGGTTCCGATGACGGCCATGCCGTACTTCGGCTCGTCGTCCAGAATCGTGTGTCCGCCGACGACGAGGCATCCGGCCTCGCGCGCGGCGTCGGCGCCGCCGGCCATCACGTCAGCCATCATCGACGGCCCGAGGCGCTTGGGCCAGGCCACGAGATTGAGGGCCGCCAGGGGCGTGGCGCCCATGGCGAAAACGTCGGAGATCGAGTTCGCGGCGGCAATGCGCCCCCAGTCGCGGGCGTCGTCCACGACGGGCGTGATGAAATCCGCCGTGAAGACGACGGCCACGTCTTCGCTCACGCGCAACACGGCCGCGTCGTCAAACGTGTCGACGCCGACGAGGAGCCGCGGGTCAGAGGCGGCGGAGAAGTGGCGCAGGACTTCGGCGAGGTCGCACGGACCGAGTTTCGCCGCTCACCCCGCGGCCTGAACCATTTCGGTCAGCCGCACCGGCTTCTCGCTCATGCTCGGGCGTCTCCTCTCTCGATGATGTCCTTCACGGCGCGCAACGCCGTTTCCACGTCCCTTTCCGTGTTGCCCCATCCGGGCGAAAGCCGCACGGTCCCCGCGGGGAAGGCGCCGAGATGGCGGTGCGCGGCCGGGGCGCAATGCAGGCCCGGACGGCAGAGAATGCCGTGCTCCTCTTCGAGGCGCTCGGTCAGCACATTCGGTTGCCATCCCTCAATCTCGAACGAAGCGAGGAGCGCCGTGCCGTCGTCGGGCGAGACGACGCGAACCCCGCCGATGCGCTTGAGTCCCTCGATGAGGACGCCCGAGAGGGCTCGCTTGTGATCCCCAAGGAGACCCCGCTCGGGGAAGGTGGCGAGAACGGCGCCCAGTCCCGCAATGCCGTGCGCGTTCTGGGTTCCCGCCTCATAGCGGTCCGGACGAAACTCGGGATGTTCGAAGGACTCGGAGTTGCTGCCGGTCCCTCCCTCGCACAGGGGGAGAACGTCATATCGCGGTGAAATGTAGCAGGCGCCGACCCCCATGGGGCCCAGGAGCCCCTTGTGCGCGGAACAGCACAGAAAGTCAATGCCCAGGCCGTCGAGGTCTATTGCGAGCACGCCGGCCGTCTGCGCGGCGTCGATCAAGAGGGGGACATCCGGCATGGCCTCGCGCAACGCGGCCAGGTCCTGCACGGCGCCGTTGGCGTTCGAGGCATGGGCGACGGCGAGGAGCGCCGCGCCGCTCCCGGCGCAATGCCGCCGTGCCGCGGCCGGGTCAATCCGTCCATAGGCGTCGGCGGGCAGGACCTCGACGACGATGCCGCGCTCGCGCTCGAGCCGCGCGAGGGGCCGCATCGCGGCGTTGTGTTCCAACGGCGAGACGAGCACGCGATCGCCGGGTTTCAGAAAACCCTTCAGAATCAGGTTGAGTCCTTCCGTCGCGCCCCGGGTGAAGATCAGGTTCTCCGAACGCGCAACGCCGAGGAGGCGCGCCAGGCGCTCGCGCGTCTCGAAGAGAATGCGCGCCGCGCGGACCGACGCCCGGTGCCCGCTCCGCCCGGCGTTGGCCAGGGGCTCGGAGAAGAGTCGCGCGAACTCCTCGGTGAGAGACGGCGGTTTGGGCCAGCTCGTGGCCGCGTGGTCCAGGTAGATGACAGGCGGAAGAGATTCCACGCTCAAGAGTCCTAGCCCTCTTCGGCGGCCTCACGCCAAGCCGTCGGCGCCGGGGGCGCCGTGGCCCCAAGAGAGTCGCGCGCCCGCGCGCTGCCTCGCGACGAGCCGGACCCGATCGCGGATCCGGAAGACCGCGGCTTCTCGGCAGGTCATCGTCGAGCCATGGGCGCTGACGGGGAAGTCCCCGTCATCGCCAGGCGCAATCTTCAGGGTATCGTGAACCCGGCAAGAATGGAACCCCCATTTCACGGGGTTGGCAGGAAACGCCGCCCTCCACCCGGCAATGGCCCGTCATCTCGAATTGCCCGGTCGGCGCTCCTGGCTCTCCCGGCGTCCTTGCGGCTCAGCCGACCGCCAAGGGATGCAGTGCGATGCGAAGTGCTTGAGGGCGCCGCTCTTGACGATGATGGCGTCCGGTCGAAGGACGGTGGCATACATCGTGAGAAGCGAGATGACGTCAAGCAGCGAGCGGTAACCCGACAAACCGGACATGTCGATGTAGATCTTGGTGAAGGGCCTGCCGAGGTCGAGGGCGGCGCGCGCGTCGAAGCCGTCCAGCGCCTCGAATCGAATGCCGGCGTGCAGGCGTCTTGCGCGTTCGACGCACTCCCGGCTGACGTCGGTCCCGATCACCTCTTTGCAGTGCGGGGCGATGAGCGCGGTGGTCGTGCCCCATTCACAGCCGATCTCCAGGACCACGTCGTCCGGGGCGACCCACTCGGGGATGGACGCGCGGTACTCGCCCACATTCCGAGTGGCGACGAACTTCGTCCTCAACCTGAATTGCTTCTCGTTCGCCATGGGATCCCGAATCCTTCCGCGCCGAACGCTCCAGGAGTCCCTAACAGAACGAATGTGTCACGGGCTTCCACCCCGCGGGCCACGGCCAAGATGGCCGCGCCACAGACTGTCGTCTGTCTTTCCGTTAGGGAGTCTGAGCCTTTCAGGGCGCTCTCCTCCCGGCGCTTCCGCGCGGATCTTCTCATACGGAGCCGGCGGATCGCAAGAGCGCGGAATCGCGGGACGCCGATCGTCGGGTCGGCGTCTGTCCACTAGGCGGTCGGCGCCATGGGGCGCGGAATCGTGGTCGGCGACTGTCGAAATCCCTTGACAGAGACGTTTCGCCTGCCTTGAATTATGCGGATAACTAAGCCCGCGCCGCTCTGAAGCGTACCCGAGCGCGAAAAGGGCAAGTCTCTTCGTCCAACCGCTCTTGGAGCTCGGCGTTTCCTCCGGTTCTGGGGCGGAGGGAGCATGGGGGAGGAAGCAGATCCGATGGACTGCAGGCAATGTGGGGGGGCCGATTTGCGTCTGTCGGTCCTCGGCGTAGGCTGCTGGGCTTTCGGCGGCGGGGAGTACTGGGGCGAGCAGGACCAGGGCGACGTCAACGCCGTCGTGGCTCGAGCGGTCGACCTGGGCATCAACTACCTCGACACCGCTGAAGTTTACAATAACGGGCGGAGCGAGGAATCCCTCGGCAAGGCCCTCCGGCAGGTGGCGCGCGATCAAGTCGTGATCGGGTCCAAGATCGCGCCCTCGAACGCCGAGCCCGACGTCCTGGTGAAACACTGCGAGGCTTCCTTGCGGAGGCTTGGCACGGACTTCATCGATCTCTATATGGTCCACTGGCCCATCACGCCGATCTCGATCAAGCATTTCACCGACGAGCCGGTCTTGCCTTCGATTCCCGACGCCTTCGCTACGCTGAGCCGGCTTCAGGAACAAGGGAAGATCCGGCGCATCGGCGTGAGCAACTTCGGAGTCGCGAAGCTGAATGAGGCGATGGACGCGGGCGCCGAGATCGTCGCCAACGAGCTTCCCCACAGCCTCCTGACGCGCGGGATCGAGTGGGAGATTCTGCCTTGCTGCCGGGAGAAGAACATCGGCGTGATCGGGTACATGGCTCTGTTGCAGGGCGTTCTGGCGGACATCTACCCGACGCTCGACGACGTGCCGCCTTGGCAGCGGCGCACGCGGCATTTCGATTCGAGACGGCCGGGCAGCCTGTGCCGCCACGGGGAAGAAGGCGCCGAGGAGGAGACGAACCGGGCCCTCGGGGCGATCCGCGCGATCGCCAGGGAATCCGGCATGACGATGCCGGAGCTGGCCGTCAAATGGGCGATCGCCGCGGAGGGCGTGACGTCCGTTCTGGTGGGGAGCCGCAACACCAAAGAGCTCGAGCAGAACGTCCGAGCCGCGTCCGAGCCGCTGGACCCGGAGATTGTGCGGCGACTGAACGCGGCGACGGAGGAGGTCAAGCGGAAACTGGGACCTCATTTTGACTACTATGAAGGAGCGCAAAACGACCGGACCGCATAGACGGCCAAACGATATGCTGGTCAGAGGTCGGGGCCGGCGACGCAACGCTCCTTGCCGCCGCCGCCTCGGCGAGGCGCGGGTCCTTGCCGCGCGAGAGTGAGGACAGACGGGGAAAGCAAAATCCGTCTGATCCGCTCAATCCGTTGGATCGGTGTTCTATCCCGGTTGGAAGGAAGAACGGAACACGGATTGCGCGGATGAGACGGGTGGAACGGATTGGATCCGCGGAATGGGGGCGCGTTGGGCGGAGCGTTGACGAGAATCGCCGCTCCGTTGGGGGCCCGCGGCAACTGCCGCTGGGTGCAGACACGGCGCCGAGTGTGTCGCGGCGAGGCGTAGGACAATGGGAAGCCAGTCCTTGATCTCTCGGAATCCCCTTCTTTCCGGAAAGATGTTGGTCGCACTGGCTGTTCTTGCGGCCTGCGCCCCTTGTCCGGCTGCGCCGGGAGAAGCCGATTCGGGGAAGCCCGACCTCGTGTTTCGCTTCGCTCTACAGCCGGACCCGGCCAACAAGGCGTGGGAAGCGGCGAACTTGATGAAGCAGGAACTCGAGCGGCGCTCGAACGGCAAGATCAAGATCCTGTTCTACGACTCGGGCGTCCTGGGCGCCGAGCGGCAGATCCTCGAGACCTGCTACCTCGGCGTCATCGAGATGGTGCAGTGCACGTCGTCGGTCTATACGACGCTCGATCCGCGATTCAGCATGCTCGACTTGCCCTACATCTTCCTGAACGAGGAGCACCATCAACGCGTGATGAACGGTCCCGTCGGTCAACGGCTGCTGGACGGTCTTCGCCGGCATCGTTTGCAGGGCATCGGGTTCTACACGTGCGGGTCCCGCAACATGTTCATCTCGGGGAGCAAGCGCCCGATTCACAAGCCGGAGGACCTGGCGGGTCTCAAGATCCGCGTCATGGAAAGCCCCGTGATGATCCAGTCGCTCAGGCGCTTTGGCGCGAGCGCGACCCCTCTCTCCGCAAGCGAACTGTACACGGCGCTCAAGACGGGCGTCGTCGACGGCGCGGAGAACAATCCGCAGGTTTTCGTCTCGGCGCGCTACACCGACTCGTGCAAGTTCTACTCGAAGACGCGCCACTTCGCCAACCAGCACGCCGTCGCCGTCAACCTCAAGTGGTTCGAGTCGCTCAAGCCGGAGTACCGGACCCTGATCCAGCAGGTGGCGCGCGATATCGTTCCCGAGTACAACCGCCGGTGGGACGCGGCGGTGGAAGAGGCCATGGAGGAGATGGTGAGGCGCGGCGTGAAGATCAACGACGTGTCGGACGAGGACATCGAGCTTTTCCAGGAGAAGGTGCGGCCCATTTACGATGAATTCGCGAGCCAGGGAGAAATGCCCGAACTCGTGCGTCTCGTGCGCGAGGAATGGGAGCGGATGAAGAGAGAGAAGGAGACGCCTGAACGCGCGGACGGGGGGGAGGCGCACCGATGAACGCCTTGTTCTCCGCTCTGGACAAGACTCTCAACTTCCTGGTGTTGGTCATCTTGGCGGCGATGGTCGTCGTGGTGGGAAGCAACGTCTTCTGCCGGTTCATCCTGAATTTCTCCCTCACGTGGGGAGAAGAGGTCGCCCAGATCCTGATGCTCTATCTCACGTTTTTTGGCGCGGCCGTCGCCATGCGCGAAAACTCCCATTACGCATTCGAGTACCTCATCCAGTCCCTCCCGCCGCGGCCGGCCAGGGTTTTTCTCGCGTTGCGCTGGGTCCTCGTGATTCTCATGTCGATCCTGCTCACGTATTGGGGCGCAGTCGCCACCGTCGCGATCCGCGAGTGGATCATGCCGGCGACCGGCGTCACGCGCTCGCTGGTTTACGGGGCGTGTCCCGCCGGGTGCTTCCTTGTGCTGCTCTACGCGGCGCGCGGCTTCTTCCTCGACATGAAAGAGCCTTCCGTTCGCCGTCGAGAGGAGAAAACGCCGCTGTGACGTTCATCCTCTTGGGCAGTTTTCTCCTTTTGCTGGTCCTCGACGTGCCGGTGGTCTTCTGCATGCTGATCGCTTCCACGGCCGGTCTTCTGTACGCCGGCGTGGATCCCATTATGGTGGGGCTGGAGATGAGCCGGACGATGGCGGCTTTCTACCCGCTTATCGCGGTGCCGTTCTTCATCCTGGCCGGCCAGATCATGAATCAGGGCGGGCTTTCCGACCGGATCATCAGTTTCGCCATGGCCCTCGTCGGTCATCTGCGGGGCGGCTTGGCCATGGTGACAACCCTGTCGTCGATGCTTTTCGGCGCGATTTCGGGCGCGTCGAGCGCCGACACGGCTGCCATCGGCGGCGTCATGATACCCGCCATGCGCAAGAAGAACTACGACGTGGGTTTCGCCACGGCCTTGGCCGCGTGTTCAGGAACCACGGGCGCGCTGATTCCTCCGAGCATCGTGATGATCATGTATGGCGCCATCGCGGGCCTTTCCATCGAGAGACTCTTTCTCGGCGGCGTGATCCCCGGTCTTCTTGTCGGTTTCGGCCTGATGACGCTCAGCTTCTTCTACGCCAAGAAGCACGACGTTCCCGTGACGGAAAGGGCGGGAGCGGGAGAGATCCTCAAGACGATGGGGGGGTCCGTCGGGGCGCTCCTCCTGGTGGTCATCATCTTCGGCGGGATTTTCAGCGGCGCCTTCACGGCCACCGAAGCCTCCGTGGTCGCCGTCGTCTATTCCCTCGTCGTGGGCCTTTTCATCTACCGCCGGCTCCGCCTGCGCGATCTGCCGCGCATCTTCACGCAGTCCGCCCTGACCACGGCGCGGCTCACGTTCCTGATCAGCGCCGCGTCGCTCTTCGCATGGGTGTTGACGTACGGCGAAGTGCCTGTGGCCATCACTTCCTTCCTCGTGGACGGTTCGGCGAAGATCGTGTCCCCTCTCCAAGGGATTCTCAGCGAGAGCGGTTTCTTCACGGCGCAGAAAATCGTCGTCCTTCTCGTCCTGAACGTCTCCCTCCTCGTCATCGGCATGTTCGTCGACGCGGGTCCGGCCATCATCATCCTCGTCCCCGTTCTTCTTCCCATCGCCGACAAGCTCCGGATGGACCCGTATCATTTCGGAGTGATGGTCGTGATGAACCTCGTGATTGGCCTGGTCACGCCCCCGGTCGGCACGACCCTTTTTGTGGCGAGCGGCATTGCCGGGATCCCGATGAACAAAGTGGTGCCCCACATTCTCCGTCTTGTGTGGGTGATGGTGTTGGCTCTTCTGGTCATCGTGTTCTTCCCGCCGGCGACGACGTGGCCGGGAGGATTCATGAAGTAGGGAACCGCGATTCCGTCGCCTCCGCCCGGCGTCGAGGTGAGAAGCAATGAAGAAAAAGCGCGCGCGGGTCACGCAACTGGACATCGCCAAGGAGGTCGGCGTCACGCAAGCGACGGTTTCGCTCGTGATGGCCTCCGGGGGCGCCACGCCGCGCGTCAGTCCCGAGATCGCCCGCAGGATCCTGGCCGTCGCCAGGAAGCGCAACTACCGCCCTCACCCTGGGGCCCGGCAGCTGGCGGGCAAAGGTTCGGGCATGATCGGCGTGATGGGCGGGCATCTCATGGATCACTTCCACTGCTCCCTCATCGAGGGGGTGGAGCGGGCCCTGGCCGCCCGCGGCCTCACGGCGTTCTTGGGGCTCTCCCGCGGCCAAACGGCTAACATCGAGCGCTATCTCGACGAATTCCGTTTCCGCGGCGTCGACGGCGTCCTGTGGCTGGACCCCGTGTTGTGGGACGATCCGGATCTGTTGCGGCGTTGCCGGGAATCGATCCCTCATGCCGTGTATTACACCAATCGCCGGGATCCGGAGGTCTGCATCGTCGACGTCGACCGGGTCACGGCGGTCCGCATCGCGGTGCGCCATCTGGCCGAGACCGGCCGCAAACGGACCGCGCTGGCCGCTTGGGCGCCGCGCGACGGTTTCGAGCACAGCGTTCTCCCTCGCCGGGAGGGGTATGCGCGCGAGACCGCCGCACAGGGAATGCCGTTCGACGGCGAACTGGTTTTCAGGTGCGGATGCAAACCGAGATTCGGAATGCCGCCCGAGCGAACGATCGACTGCGCGATCGACGACCTCGTGCGGGCGGCGTCGGCCGACGCCATTGTCGCCCACGACGACTACTGGGCCGTTCAGCTCATCAGAAGGATGCAGCGGCAAGGCTTGCGCGTCCCCGATGACGTGGCCGTGATCGGAATGGGCAACACGCCGATGGCGGCCTTGACGAATCCCGCGATCACGACCGTGGACCAAGGCGTGGAAAAGATCGCCGAGCCGATGGTGCGCCTACTTCGGCGATTGATCGAAGGACGGTCCGTGCCCGAGGGCGAGCGTCTCGTTCTAGTTCAGCCGCGTCTCGTCGTTCGCGAATCCGCCTGAAGGGGGAGTTGCCGTGACGGCAAAACCGAATATCGTCGTGGTTGTCTCCGACACGCTTCGCGCGGGGCACGTGGGATGCTACGGCAGCGACCGCATTCAGACGCCGAATCTCGACGCCTTCGCCGCGGAGTCGGTTCGGTTCGCGCGCGCCTACCCCGAGTCGCTGCCCACGATTCCCGTTCGGCGGGCCCTCCACACGGGCCGGAGGGCCTATCCCTTCCGAGACTATCGGCCCGTCAAATGGGACATCGTGTACCTGCCTGGCTGGCAGGCGATGGACAATGAAGAAGACACGCTGGCCGAGAACCTGGCCGCGGCCGGCTACCAAACCGGATTCGTCACCGACACGCTCCCCTATTTCGCCCCGGGGTTCAATTTCCAGCGCGGATTCTGGCAGTGGGAATACATTCGGGGTCAGCAACAAGACCGCTGGCGCTCGCCGTTTGCCGTGTCGGACGAACGGCTGCGGCGCTACGGCGACCTCCAGGATATAAAGAAAAACATGCACGCTCTCGTGCCGATGCATCTGGCCAATACGGCCCGCGTTCGAAGCGAAGAGGACACGACCACCGCGCGCACGTTCCAATGGGCGATGGATTTCCTGGACGACAATGCCGAGCGGGGAGAGCCTTTCTACCTCCTGGTCGACTGCTTCGATCCTCATGAGCCGTGGGAAGCGCCGGAAGACTATTACCGGATGTACGGCGACGCGGGATACAGCGGACGCCGCATCGTCCACTGCGGCTATGGCCCCGCGGAATGGTTCGGCTACACGCCCGAGGAGATCGCCTACGTGGAGAACCAATACTGCGGCCTGGTCACGCTCGTCGATGCGTGGTTTGGCAGGTTCCTCCGCAAGTTGAGGGGACTCGGACTCGAACGGAGCACCGCCGTCTTCTTCATCTCCGACCACGGGACGAACTTCTGCCGCAACCCGCGCAACGTGATCGGCAAACCGGCCGACGCGATGTACCCCGGCGTCATGCATCTTCCCTTCATCGCAAAACTCCCCGGCGCGCCGTTGAACGGAAGCGTGTGCAATGAGTTGGTCTACAACATTGACCTCCCCGCCACGATATGCGACCTTGCGGGCGTGGCAAGCGCCGATGGAATCGACGGGCAAAGCCTGACGCCGCTTCTGACCGGCGAGGGCGCGTGGCAGAGACGCGAGTACGTGACGTGCCGTTACGCGCACTCGCTTTGCTACATCGATGAGAAGGGCTGGTTTCTGACGGACCTCGACGGGACGCCGCAGGAATTCTTCGACCTGGAGGCGGACCCCGCGTGCCGGGAGAACATCGTCGAGAAGGCGGGCAAGAAGCGACTGGACCAAGCCTGGGACCGCCTTCTCCATGACGCCGGCGGGGACTTGCCCGATTACCGAGCCGAGAAGCAGACCGACGCGATCGGGCAGAAGGTGACACGACAGATCGGGAAAGGAGTTTGAGCGAAATGAAAGGGCATATCCTCCGTCGGTCGCCGATGCGGACTCTCCTTTTTCTTCCGGCGGCCGCTCTTGTTCTCTGCGCGCCGTCGAGGATCGCCTTCGGGGCGGATTGGGACCGCGTGGATCCCGACTATTCCCATGCCTCGCCCGAAGCTTACGAGCGATGGCGCGACCTGAAGTACGGTCTTCGCATCCATTGGGGCTACTACTGCTTCCTCGGCGTGGAGGCGTCGTGGCACGTTCGCGGCTTGTCGAGCGAGGAAAAGCAGAAATACTATGATCTCTACGCACAGTTCAACCCAACGGAGTTCAACGCCGAGGAGTGGATGGATCTCTTTGAACGTTGCGGATTGAGGTATTTCACGATCACCACGAAACACCACGACGGCTTCTCCATGTTCGACACGAGGACGCGCGTAAGACGCCGCGTCAACTACGCCGCCCCTGGCGGGCCTCGGATCGAGGAGTGCGACCTCGCCTATAGCATCATGGACGCGCCGATCAAGCGCGACGTCGTCAAAGAACTCTGCGACGCCGCCCACAAACGCGGGATCGCCATCGACCTCTACTTCTCCCACATCGATTGGTACGACGCGGATTTTCGGATGGACCCTCTCCACACGTTTCACGACAAGAACTACAACAAGGAGGCCGACCCCGAGGGCTACGCCCGATTCGTCGAGCGCCATCGGGAGCAGATCCGCGAGTTGCTGACGAACTACGGCAAGATCGACATGATGTGCCTCGACATGAGCCTTCCGGAGTTCTGCTGGCCCGACGTGAAGGAGACGATCAAGATGGCCCGCAAGTTGCAGCCGGACGTTCTCTTCCGCGACCGGGGCATCGGCGCCTACGGCGACTATGAAACCCCCGAGAACTGGATCCCTTCCGCCGCGGGTCAAGACGACAGTCGAGTCACCAAGCCGTGGATGCTTATTCACACCCTGTCGGGGCAATTCGCATACGATCCCGACGGCTCGAGGTACCGGTCGGGCGAGTGGATCGTCTCGACGCTCGTCGACGTCGTCTCGAAAGGGGGCAACTGCATGGTGAGCATCGGTCCCGATCCCCAGGGCCATTTCCACCCCGCCGCGGTGAAGCACTTGGAGTACGCCGGGGACTGGCTCAAAGTGAACGGCGAAGCCATTTACGGCACGCGGCCTTTCGCGCATTTTAAGGAGGGGGAGGATATCCGCTTCACGCGCACGAAAGACAACCGGTGCGTTTACGCCATCGCGCTTCGCTGGCCCGGCGAAACGCTTCGCCTCAGATCGGTCCGCCCCAAACCGGGGTCCGAGATCCGCATGCTCGGCTGCCCCAAGCCGCTCGCGTGGCGCTACGATCCGGACGAAGGAATGATCGTCACGATGCCGGACGCTCTCCAGGACGAGGCGAAACGGCCCTGCAAGCAAGCCTACGCGTTCAGGATCGAGGGGACCGCCGCGGAGCTCTTGCAGACGCCGCGCGTCGCCTTCGAAGGCGATCCCCTGGCCGACAAGGCGACCGTTCGCCTCGAGGTCGTGAATGCGGGCGCCGAGATCCGCTACACAACCGACGGCTCGGAGCCGGGGCGCAGCTCCGCGCTCTACCGGGAGACCGTGACGCTGACGCCCGAAACGACGCTCAAGGCGCGGGCGTTCAAAAAGGAGGCCGTCCCGAGCGGCGTTGCGACCGTGATCGGCGGAGCCCTGCGCATCAACTTCCAACCGAAAGAAGTGCAGACGCCGCCGGGATACATTGCGGACACGGGCGAGCCCTTCGGCGAGAGGGGCTATGGACTCTCTTACGGATGGAGCTCAGACAACACCGGGCAGACGCGCAAACGGACGGACGATCTCCTGCGGGGCACGTTCTGTCATTTCCAGGAGAAGCAGAAATGGGAAATCAGCGTGCCGAACGGTCGTTATGAGGTGACCGTGTGCGTTGGGGAGGCGATCTACAAGAGCCGGAACACTCTCAATGTGGAGAGCGTCAGCTTCTGCGCGGGCTTGGAGCTCGAGGCGGAAACGCAGACAATCGCCAAGACCGTCGCCGTGGAGGACGGGCGGCTGACGCTCGACAATGGCGATTCCGAGCGACAGATGACGAAGATCGCCGCCATCGAGATCGAGCGTCGATCTCGATGAGCCTCTTGCGGATCCGCGCGGCGACTCGTCTCGCGTTGCCCGAAGATCGAGCCGCCGAACAGGGAAGGAATCTCCGCGCGGGAGCACAGGGAACGTGTTCCCGCCGGCGTGAGCAGAGATTGGAAAGGAGAGAACGATGGCTGACAGAACGAACCAACTGACCGTGTTCACGAAACCGTGGCCGGACATGCCCTTGCCGCGGCTGGCCCGGTTCGTCAAGGACCTCGGGCTGGACGGCGTGGAGCTTCCCGTGCGGCCCGGCTACCAGGTCGAGCCCAAGAACGTGACGAAGGGCTTGCCCAAAGCGGCGAAAATTCTCGCCGACCATGGGTTGAGGATCGGCAGCGTGGCGGGCCCCACCGACGAAGCGACCATCGCCGCCTGCGGCAAGGCGGGCGTGCCGATCATCCGGATCTGCGTCGGGATCGACATGAGCATCGGCTACTTCGCGACCGAAGAGAAAGTCCGCAAGGAGTTCGACGCACTCATCCCCGCGCTCGACCGACACGGCGTGAGCATCGGCGTGCAGAATCATTGCGACTTCTGCGTGGGCAGCGCCGTCGGCATCATGCACCTTATCGAGAAGTACGATCCCAAGCACGTCAGCGCGGTGCTCGATCCCGCCCACAGCGCCGTCGACGGCGAGCCGGAAGCGATGGGGCTCGACATCGTCTGGTCGCACCTGAGTTTGATCAACTTCAAAGCCGCCTTCCACCTGCGCACGAACGGTCCCGAGGCCCCGGAGGCGGAGTGGACCGTGCATTGGACGACGGGGCGCCACTCCGGTTTTTCCTGGAGTAAGATGGTGAACCTCCTGAAGCAGCGGGGCTACAAAGGCGACATCTGCCTTCCCGCCGAGTACTCGAACCCCGCGGGAGGGCAGTTCATGGGCGAAGACACGGTCCCGCTCCTCGCACAGGACATCGCCTATATCAAGTGCCTGCTCGCCCAGAAGTCGGGCGAGGTGAGAGCGCAATGGACCGACTGGCAATCGGCCGGCCCAAAGTGAACGCACGGACCGCCGGCTCGCGGCCCCGACGAGGCGTCTCCGTTGCGAGCCAGGCCATTGTAACGCGGGCATCTTGCCCGCAGTAGCGCGCGGGCGCCTCGCCTGCGTGACCGGCAGAGTTGTCCGAATCCACACACAAGGAGAAGAACCATGGGTAAGAAGACCGGGAAGAAAGCGGCGCAGAAGCCCGCCCCGCGCGCGAAGGAGAAGGTGCGCGTCTGCATGGTCGGCGCCGGCGGCATGGCCAACGCCGTCCACTATCCGTCGCTTGCGTCGTTCGAGGACGTCGAGATTGTCGGCGTGTGCGAACTCGATCCGGAGCGTCTGCGCGCGACGTGCGACAAATGGGGCATTCCGAAAGAGAATCGCTATGAATCGCGTCTCTACAACGACTATCAGAAGATGCTCCAAGCGCTGAAGCCCGACGGCGTGTACGTCATCGGCCAGCCCAACATCATGTACGACATCTGGGCGTGGTGTCTGGCCAACGGCTTCAATCTCTACATCGAGAAGCCGATGGGACTGTCGATCCACCAAGCCCGCGCTTTGGCGCATCTGGCGGAGGAGAAAGGCTGCATCACCCAAGTGAGTCACCAGCGCCGGAGCTGTCCGTTGCTCAAGAAGATGCGAGAGGAATGCCTGAAGCACGGCCCCATCGTCCACGCCGTTTGCGAGTTCTTCAAATGCGAACGGGGATCGGTGTTCGGCCCCCGCGACCACATGATGGACGACTGCGTGCACTCCATCGACACCTTGCGCTGGATGTGCGGCGGCGAGGTTGTTGACGTCGAGGCCCACTGCAAGCGCGTCGGAACGGCGGACATCAATTGGATCGGCGCCACGGTCCACTTCGACAACGGCTCGACGGGCTACGTGGTGAACACGTGGTCGAGCGGCCGGCGCGTCTTTCGCGTGCAGATGCACGCCCCCGGCATTTGCACCGACGCCGAGGTCGAGGGAAAGGCTTACCTTTACGCGGACGGCGATTACAGGGGCGTGGAGTACGACACGCGGCAGGTCGCGGGGAGCGATGAGACGCGCGTTTTCGGCGGCTTCGAGACGAAGAACCGCGAGTTCATCGATTCGCTCAAGACGGGCAAGGAAGTGACGTCGTCGCCCTTCCGCGACTGCGTGAAGACCATGGAGGTGGCCGACATCATCCTGGCGCAGGCGATCCTGAACGGAGAGTGAAAGGATGATGACTGGGGGTCTTCGTCCGAGAGGATGTTTCAAGACCTCCCGCGCGGGCTGTCGCGCTTCTTGCCGAGCAAGAAGACGCGCCAGCCCCTCTCGGAATTCGGCGCGAGAACCCAGGGTTCCGGTCGCTTCGCTCCCTGCGCCCTGGGCCCTGTTCCGTCGCCCTTCCGGCGCTCCGCAAGGCTTGGAAACAGTCTGGAGGGATTGAGGAGAACGCCATGTCTCTGCCGGCAAAACGCAAAGTGGCCGCCGTCTGCGGCGACGGGCGTCTTCGCCTGGTCGAGCAGGATGTGCCTCCCGTCGGAAAGGGAATGGTTCTCGCCGAGGTGCACACCTCCCTCGTCAGTCCGGGAACCGAAGTGGGCGGCTGGCGAAATCTGGCGGCGCGACGCAGAAATCCGGAACCGGACGCGCAGCCGCGCCCCTTCGGGTACTCGAACGCGGGAGTCGTTCTCGAAGTCGGCGTGGGCGCCGAGGAGTTCGCGCCGGGCGACCGCGTGGCGTGCATCGGCGGCGGCGCTCTGCACACGGACTACGCTGTCGTGCCCCACAATCTCTGCGTGCGACTGCCTGACGGCGTAACTTTTGCTCAAGGTTCTTACGCCATGCTCCTGGCGACGGCGATGCACGCTCTGCGGCGGGGCGCGCCGGAATTCGGCGAGTCGGTGGCGGTCGTGGGCTTGGGCATTCTTGGCTTGCTGACGGCGAGGCTCTACCAACTCGCCGGGAACTGCGTCATCGGATGGGACTTGATCCCCTTCCGCGCGAACTTGGCCCGCAAGCGGGGCGCCGACGCCGCTGTCATCGTTGGCGAGGAAGATGAAGTGGAAGCCACGATGGCCTTCACCAACGGGTACGGACTGGACGCGGGCGTTCTCGCCTTCGGCGGCGACGGGGATGCGGCGATGCGGAGTCTCGGCAAATGCATGAAGCGCGCGCCGGACGGCCATCCCATGGGACGGATCATGATCGTCGGGAATCCGTCCTTCCAGTATGGCAGCCACGAGCCGCTCGGAATGACCAATGTCGACATTCGCCGCGCCTCGCGGACCGGATTCGGCTACCATGACGACGCGTGGGAAGCGGGGGCGCCCTATCCGCCGGTCGTCATGCGCTGGACAACGCGCACGAATCTCGAACTCTGTATGCGACTCCTGGCGGAGAAGAAAGTGGACGTGGACGCGCTCACGACCCACGTCGTGCCGCTCGATTGCATCGACGAGAGAAGTTCCGAGGCCCTCGACGACCCCGACCACATCTTAGGAATGGTGTTCACTCCGTCGGCTGCTGCTGAGAGGCATTGAGATCGGGAGGCGCTTGGAGGGCGGGGGTTTGGCGCCGGGTCCGGAAAAGGAGGCAAGACCATAGCATGGGCTCACTGAAAGGAAAACGCGCTCTTGTGACGGGCGCCGCACACGGTATCGGGAGAGCCATTGCAGAAGACTTGATCAAAGCAGGCTGCGACGTTTTCATTCACTACCACGAGCGGGACGAGGGGCTGCAGGATCTTCTCGACTTGGCGCAGTCCCTCTCGCAACGGGCGGGTTCCTTTTCGGCGGACCTGACGGTCGAAGACCAAGCGGTCGACTGCGTGGCGAAGGCCGTCGGTTTTCTGGGCGGCTTGGAAGCGCTCGTGAACAACACGGGGGGGATGGTCGCCCGGAGGCTGATCGGAGAGATCGATCGCGATTTCTGGCAAAAAGCCATGGACGTGAACATGACGACCATGATGCTCGTGACCCGGGAAGCCGTGCCGCATCTGGCCGAGGCGGGCGGCGCGAGCATCGTGAATAACGCCTCTTTGGCGGGGCGGAAGGGAGGCCACGGCGGATCGCTTGCCTACGCCACGAGCAAAGGCGCCGTCTTGACGTGGACTCGCGCCCTGGCGACCGAACTGGTGCCCCGAGGGATTCGCGTGAACGCCGTGGCGCCGGGCTTGATTCTGGGGACCCTCTTTCATGGCACGTTCACAACGAAAGAATCGGCCGAAGCGACGATCGCGGCCATCCCCTTGGGAAGAGCGGGGAACGTGTACGATGTCTCGAGGGCCGTCGTCTTCCTGGCGTCGGAGTACGACGGCTTCATCACGGGCGAGACGATCGACATCAACGGCGGGGTCTACTGCGCTTGAGGGCGTGAGGAAGCAAGCGGAAACGGATGAGACGAGACGTATTGGACGCGCTCTCGGGCAGATTCCCTCGGCGCGTTCCGTCGAAGGAAACGCTCAACCATCCCGGCATCATCAGCCGTGTCGCGGGATTCGACGTCTTCGAGGATACGCCGCGGGCGTTCGAGGTGGCCTGGCGCAAACTCGGCATCGATGTGCACACGCCGCTCCCCCGCGAGAACGCGTTGCGTCCGAAGGCGCCGGGCGGGACTTGGGAAGAGGGCAACCTCCGCTATGCTGATATCGGGGTCTATCCGACGACGATGCCGAAGGAATACGGCCCGGAGATGGATAAGGGCGACCCGGACTGGGTCTACCGGTACGATGCTTCGAGGGATGGTTTTCTTCCGGAAGACGCCGTCGGCGAGCCGCCGGAAGATGAGTTGCACGCCTCTTTCCGTCGAAGGGGAGGCCTGCAGGGAGAAGGCAGGCTGGGTCGGCGCGAGGATCTCTTCGAGATCAGCCGCGCGTTCCGCCGGCGCTTCGGGGACGGGGCCGTCATGTACCATCTCTATTACACGACGCTCTTCATGTGGCCCGTCGTGAGGTTCGGTTGGGAGGACTTCATGATGGCGGCGCGCCTGGATCCCGAGCGTTTTGACGCATGTCTCTGGGAACCGTGGTCGCGCGTCAGCCGCGAGTACTTCGAGGCAATCGCCCAGACGGACGACGAGGTTGTCTTCACGCACGACGACCTCGCGATGGCGACGGGGCCCGTCTTCGAGATGGACTTCTACGAGAAGCATATCTTCTCTCGCTACGAGTACATCTGGGAGCCGGCGGTCCAGGCGGGGAAGAAGATCGTCTTCGTCTGCGACGGCAACATGGAGGGCTTTCTCGAGAGGCTGCTGGAGTTTCCGATTGACGGCCTTATGTTCGAGAACCCCGCCACGTCCTTGGACCGCGTGCTCGAGACGTGGGGCAAAGCGGGGCGCGGCTTTGTCGGCGGGATCGCGACCGAGATCCTCTCCAACGGCACGCCCGACCGGGTGCGCGCCCACACGAGGGAAGTCATCGAGAAGGGCCGCGAGTATCCGGGGTTTATGATTAGTTCCTGCGGGGGACTCCACGGGAATATCCCGATGGAGAACGTGTTCGCGTACTTCGAGACGCGCAACGAGATGGGCATCCCGGCGGAACTGTGAAGGGAGGAAAGCGCGATGGCTCTTGACCGGGGTTCTAGGGACAAAATGTCGTCCCACGAGCGCGTTCTGCGCGCCATCGAGCACAAAGAGACCGATCGCCTGCCCCGAGACTTCTCGGCGGAGGGATCCCTCGTCGAGCGTCTCTGTGAGCGGCTCGGCCTCCCCGACGGCGACGCGCTGGGGAAGCGCTTCAAGGTCGACCTCTTTTACGCGGGGATCCCGATCCACTGTCCTTACACCGACGGCCGCAACATCTACGGCATTAGGTACGGCAGCACGCCCGACGGGCTCACCCAGAACGCCGTGACGCACCCCCTGTGCGACGCGGCGACGGTCGGCGAGGTCGAGGCGCACGCTTGGCCGGACCCGGACTGGGCCGACGTCGAGGCGGCGAAGAAAGCGGCTCTGGAGGGGCGCAAGCGCGCCAAGTTCGTTGTGTGCAGCACATGGGGCGCCATTTTCGGCGAGGCCTACCGTCTCATGGGGATGGACAACTTCATGACGGGGCTCTATGAGAGGCCCGAAGTCGTGCGCGCCATCATCCGCAAGCTGACGCGCTTCTATCTGGAGGTCGACCGGCGCGTCTTCACGGCGTGCGAAGGCCTCATCGACATGGCCTACTACGGCAACGACATGGGCACGCAGCGCGCGCTCCTCTTTCGTCGCGAGCAGTTCCAGGAATTCTACGTGAAGCCCTTCCAAGAGATGACGGGGCAGGCGAAACGCTTCGGCTTGAAGACCATGATGCACTCCTGCGGCGCCGTGAGCGACGTGATCCCCGACATCATCGTCAGCGGCTTCGACGTCCTGGATCCCGTGCAATTCACCGCCGAAGGCATGCATCCAAAGAGACTCAAGAGAGACTTCGGAGACGACATCGCCTTCCACGGCTGCATCAGCGCCCAACGCGTTCTGCCGCTCGGAACTCCCGACGACGTCCGCGCCCACGTGCGCGAGGTGTGCGAGATCATGAAACGGGGCGGAGGCTACATCTTCACCTCCGACCAAGCCATCACGAGCGACTCGCCGGTGGAAAACGTGCTGGCGATGTACGAGGAGATCGAGGCGGCGGGGCGCTGATGGCCGCTCTCCTTGGGCGGGCGCGGCCGCGGCGACCGAGCGAACGAGATCGCTTGGCGCAAGGCTTCAGACATGAAGCCCGACTTCACCCAAAGAAAAGGCGCCGAACCCATGACTGTCAGCGAAAGAGACCGAACGATTCTGCGCGATCTGGCGAAGCGCGTGGCCGAGATCGCCGCCATGCCCGAGCAGGCCGAGAAAGCGCGACTGTGGACGGCGTGCAACGACCTCAAACCCGAGCGGCCCATGATCTACGCCGACCAGTTCTGGCGCGACGCCGATCGCGCGTGGCTCGCGCTCGCCTGCGAAGACGCGGCGCTCCACGGGTTCGAAGCCGCGTTGCGGCGTCGCATCATCCGCCACGAACACATCCACGATGACTGTCCGATCCGCAACACCTTCGACGTCTGCATCCAGGCGACGGAGTCCGGCTACGACGATTACGGCCTCAAGCTCGAGACGACGAGCACGGGTCGGGAAGGGGGCGCCTATCATATCGAGCCGGTGATTCGGACGGAAGAGGACCTCGAGAAGCTGCACTTCCGCCCCATTCGACTTCTTCCCAAAGAAACGGACCTCGAAGCCGAGCGCGCCCACGATCTTTTCGGCGACGTCCTCGAAGTGCGCCGCAAAGGCCGCACCGGCTGGCGCTACGGCCTCACACGCGTCCTCATCCACATGCGCGGCCTCGATCAAATGATGTTCGACATGTGCGAGAATCCCGACATGATGCACCACCTGATGACGTTTCTGCGCGACGACTACATGCGCGAGATCGACGTCTACGAAGAGGCGGGCGAAGTGAGTCTGAACAACGAGCCGGACAACGGTTGCGGCTCCGGGGGACTCGCGCCGACCGACGATCTGCCGGGCGAGGACCTCGACGGAGACAAGCCGAGCGTGCGCCACTGCTTCTGCTGGGGCGAGTCGCAGGAAACCGTCGGCGTCGGTCCCGGGCACTTCGATGAGTTCGTCCTGGCCTACCAACTCCCGCTTCTCGAGCGCTTCGGCCTCGTCGACTACGGCTGCTGCGAGGCGCTGGATCACAAGCTGGATCTGCTGATCGAGAAAGTCCCCAAGCTCCGGTGGGTTTCGGTTTCGCCGTGGGCGAATCGCGCGCTTGCCGCCGAGAAGCTCGGCGGGAACTACGTCTATGTCTACAAGCCGAACCCCTCGCGGATATGCGCCGAGACGCCCGACTGGGAAGCGGCCGAACGGGACATTCGCGAGACCGTCGAGATCGCGCGCGGTTGCCCTATGCACATCGTCATGAAAGACGTCCAGACTCTCTGCGGCGAAGCGGAGCGCATTACGCGGTGGACGGACATGGCTGCGCGGATTGTGAGGGAGACGACTTGACCCAACTCCCGCACGGGGTCGCGATTGCAGCTGCAAGCGCGAGCGCGAATGGATTCGAGGGGGATGAGGGATGGACCGTAAACCAGTAACCGCTGTCATCATCGGCGCCGGGCATCGGGGGATCGGTTGCGGACGGTATGCCTTGGTCCATCCCGACGAGATGCGGATCGTCGGCGTGGCCGACCCGCGCGCCTCGCGCCGGCGCGCGGCGGCGGAGGTTTTCGACCTCTCGTCAGACCAATGCTGGGAGAGCGCGGAGGAACTCGCGGCTTTGCCCAAGCGCGCCGACGCCGTCATCAACGCAACCATGGACCGCGATCACGTGTCAACGTCGCTGCCGCTCTTGGAGGCGGGCTACGACATTCTGCTCGAGAAGCCCTTCGCCACGAACGAAGAGGAGATGTGGAGGCTCGTGGAATGCGCTCGGCGCCACGGGCGGCGGGTTATGATCTGCCACGTGTTGCGCCACGCGCCTTTCTACGCCGCCATCCGCGAACGCGTCGCCCGCGGCGAAATCGGCGACATTGTCAACGTTCAGACCGCCGAACATGTTTCCTACCATCACATGGCCTCGTGTTTCGTCCGGGGAAAATGGCGCAGGCGGGACCTGTGCTGTTCCTCGATGCTGATGGCCAAGTGTTGTCACGACCTCGATCTGATCGCGTGGATGAAAAGCGGCGTGGCGCCGCGCGCCGTCGCCAGCTTCGGAAGCAACACGCAGTTCCGTCCCGAGCGCGCCCCGAGAGGGGCCGGAACGCGCTGTCTGGTCGATTGTCCCATCGAGTCCGACTGTCTTTACTCCGCGCGCAAGCACCACATCGATCACCCGGACCGTTGGGCCTCTTACGTTTGGGACGTGAGTCATTTGCCCGGACGTTCCGAACCGCGAACCATCGAAGAGAAAATCGCCGAGTTGAAGCGGCCCGACAATCCCTTCGGCCGTTGCGTCTGGAAGATGGACATGGACGTTGTGGATCATCAGTCCGTGACGATCGAGTTCGAAGACGGCTCGACGGCGACGCACAACATGGTGGGCGGGACGGCGCGTCCGTCGCGCGCCATCCATCTCATCGGCGCGTGCGGCGAGATCCAAGGCGTCTTGGAGGAGAGCCGCTTCGTGATCCGCCATGTCGATCTGCGTCCCGGTCGCGAGTACTCGGAGGAGGTCGTTGATCTCAGCGCGCAAGGCGACCTCGAGGGCGGCCACGGCGGCGGGGACGAGCGCCTGGTCGCCGATTTCGTGCGCGTGTTGCGCGGCGAAGAACCCTCGCTCTCGACCACATCGCTCGAAGATTCCGTGCGCGGACACCTCATCGGGTTCTGCGCGGATCGCGCGATGGAAGAGAGGAGAGTCGTGGAGGTTGACCTGCAAGGGCACGCGGATGGGGCGGGTTGAACGGATGACAGACAGATGGCCGGCGCAAGAGTCACGATAACAAGCATTGGGCCCTTTGCCCTGAAGGGCGCGCGGGGTCATCCCGCGTGGACGTGGGCCCGCGTCCGAACCGACCAGGGGATCGAGGGCGCCGGCGAGGGATTCTCGCGGGGCTGGGGCAGCCTCGAGCGACTGAAACGCATCCTTGACCATACCAGGGAACTCAACGAGCGCTTGAGGGCCGCCGTCCAACCCTGAGAAAGAAGGGAAAACACCATGCTCAAGACCAGACTGCTGCATCCGCAAATCCTCGCCGCCCTGGGCCGAGCCGGTCACGGCTCGCGCGTTCTGATCGCCGACGGCAACTATCCTTTTTCGACCGGGTCCCCGCCCACGGCGGAGAAGGTCTTTCTCAACCTCATGCCCGGCGTCGTGAAGGTGACCGATGTTCTGAAGGCGCTTGTTGAGACAATCCCCATCGAGGCGGCCGCGGTGATGACGCCGCCGGATGGCGCGCCGCAACCCATTCACGCCGAATTCCGCGAGATTCTGCCCGACGGAATCGAATTGGAGGAACTCAAGCGGTTTGAGTACTACGAGAAGGCGAGATCAGCGGACACGGCCCTCGTCGTCGCCACGGGCGAGGAACGGCGCTTCGCCAACCTCCTTCTAACGATTGGCGTCGTGAAGAGGGACGCGCCGTGATAGGGGCTGTTGCGGGTCGAACCGAGAAAGGAAGAACGATGAAAGCCCTCGTCCTCAAGGAGTACAATCATTTCGAATACGAAGACGTCCCCATGCCCGAGATCGGAGAGAACGACGTCCTGATCGAGGTCAAAGCGTGCGGCATCTGCGGGAGCGACGTCCACGGCATGG